>Ga0075154_10000015_pt1 | contig 132942 bp, 114 predicted proteins | sample JI71714BDNA_FD_70965 | JGI IMG/M metagenome (GOLD analysis project Ga0075154, IMG submission 70965) | Wastewater effluent complex algal communities from Wisconsin, to seasonally profile nutrient transformation and Carbon sequestration -... | ecosystem: Engineered > WWTP > Effluent > Algae... | reverse complement strand
AAATTACCTCCATCATTTGGCATATTGCCAAATCTCATTTCTGGCAGTTTTGAAAGCGGATTACTTTTACCTTTTACAACTATGTTTGAAGCATCTACTAAATAAGGGTTTATATTTTTTGCTTCTTGTTTAAATTTATCTTTAAAAAGATATTTGGGTTGATTAGAAACATTTCTTAAACCCAAAATAATAACCGTAACTCCCGCATTACCTTTGGCATTGTTAATCCATTTAAAAGATTGATAAGCAAAGTCAATTTCAATTTTATCAGAAAGAATTCTACTCCAAGTCAAAGCCACTTGGTCGCCTTGGCAAACAGAATTTGTTGAAACAAACGCACATTTGGCATTATTACCTTTTATATAATTTGCACCTTTATAGAACCAAGCTGCGATATAATCTAAACTTTTATAATCGGTTTTAAATACTAATTTCAAATCGTCTTTTTGGTCTTTGTCTTGATTTCGACTTCCCAAATAAGGCGGATTGCCAATCACATACACTTCATCTTTATCGGTAATTGGGCATACGGCATTCCAATCTACCCTGGTGGCATTGCCTTGTTGTATTTGTCCAGAACTTTTTAAGGGCAAAATAGGTTTCGATTTTCCAAAATCAAGCAATCGTTCTTCAAACACTTTGTTCATTTGGTGTTCGGCTAACCAAAGCGAAAGTATTGCCATTTCGTGGGCAAAATCGTCTATTTCAATGCCATAAAATTGGGTGAGTTGTATTTCAGTAAATTTGATGGTTGGGGCATTGCCTTCTAAATCGGTGATTTTTTCTAAAATGAGAATTTCCAAAAAGCGTATTTCTTTATAGGTAATAATCAAGAAATTACCACTGCCACAAGCAGGGTCAAAGAATTTGATTTTCGAAATTCTTTTGATGAGTGCTCTTAATTGGGGTATGGTGTTGGCATTTTCATACGCTTCATACAATTCATCCAAAAACAAGGGTTTTATCAGTTTCAAGATATTTTCTACACTGGTGTAGTGCATTCCCAAATCAGAACGGTATTCTGGTATAACCACCGCCTGTATCATCGACCCAAAAATATCGGGATTGATGTTTTTCCAGTCCAACTCGCCCAATTCTAGGAGGGTTTTTCTGGCTTTGAAATTAAATAGTGGTGCGTTTATTTTTTGACCAAATAAACCGCCATTTACATATTCAAACTTGCGGAGGTATTCAGGCAAATGGGTTGCGTTTTCGGTATTCAAACGGTCGAACAAATCATCTAAAAAAGTATGGGTGTCTTTGCCGTTTTCGGCCGTATGCTGTGCGAGTGTATCGGTAAAAATGCTTTCTTTCTCAAATATTTCGGTGTCTTCGGCAAAAAAACAGAACAACAAACGCGACAGAAAAATATTTAGATTGTGAATGCTTTCTTTAGAATTGTAAATCGTTGGGTTTTCTTCAATTAGCAAATCATATAACGAAGCCATTTTGTAGGAAGCGTTTCTATCGGCTTCGTTATTATTGGAAGCATTGTACACTTCGCTACCCGCCAAAGGCAAAAAGAAATCAAAATAATTGGCTAAGTCCTTTAATTTAATGTCTAAGTTCTTACCAAGTTTCAGGTCTTTTGCAACGAGTTGTTGGTAGTCGGTTAGAATCGCAAAACGTGGTTGGTGTTTTAGAATTTGTTCCTCTTTAGAAAACTGTTCAATGCTGCTTAGTAGATTGTCAGTGGCTTCCACTTTATAGAAAATCTTCTTTTTGTAAAGTAGTTCTCCATTAATTTTGGATAAATTGTAGTCGCCTTTTTTTAGTCGGGTTACAGATGTTTTTGAAATGCCGTAGGCAACCAACAAATCAAAGACAAATTCTTCTTTTGAGAAGTTGTCAATTAGGTTCTGAACGTTCTGTTTTATTTCGGTTGATTTCAATTGTTATGGCTTAGTATTAATTAAGAGAATTACTTCAAAAAACGTATTGTCAAAGTTATTCTTTTCTGTTCCGTCAAAAAATCTTACAACGGATTGAATGGCGTTATCTTGATAAATAAGGCTTTATAACTTAAATTCCAATAAGGAATAGGTTTTAATAATGAATGGTAAATATAAAGGAAATGAAAGTAAATTCCGAACTAAATTTTTAAAGTTCTTGATTGGTGGAAAAGTTCATTGCAAAGTATGCATAGTTCAGTTTTATTTTAAATATCATGTTGCAAAAGTTTTAAGCATCAATGCAAGTTTAATCAGATTGATGATAACAATCTTGCACTTTTTCATCATATTCTAAGTGTATTTCTGCACGGTCTTATATCCTCATTAGTACATCGTTGCAAAGAGTGATGCAGTAAGTTGATGCATCGTATTATTTGCAGTAGAAACATTAAGTAATTTGTACGCTCCAATGAAACAAGGGGGTGCATTGATGCATTTGGTTTATGTACCGTTTTAAGCCTACTTTGCATTAAATAAAAAATGCTTTGCAAAAAGGAATTATTGATTTTGCACCAATAGTACATTAATGCATCGTTTACATTTAAGTCATAATTCCGCTCTACTCTAAAAAGTGCGAATAATCTTCGGGCAATTCTGCATCAATATCTCGTAGGTACAATTCAAGTGCAGACATGGTAGAATGTCCTGTTATTAACATCAAAATACTTTTAGCAACCTGAGGTGTGTTATCCACTCTTATTTTACGGTAAAGTCTTGTGATAAAAGTATGCCTAAAACTATACAGCCCGAAATCCTTATCTAGTTTAAATTTCTTTTTAACTACTTCATTAAATCGCTTAGAAAAGTAATCACGACGATTGTTTTCTTTAGCTTGCCATTCCTTACCATAACCTTGGGGGGTAAATAACAAACATTCAGGATTCATTTCTGTCAAATCAGGTAAAATATTTATTAAAATTTCTGGAATTATTTTAGTCTTTACAGGTTTTTTTTTAGCCCTAACGTGAAGTTTATTTTCAACAAGGTCAATGTCCTTAACCTTCAATCTACAAACCTCTACGGGTCTTAAAAAATTATATGATAAAAATTGTATGAATAATAAAAGCATTTCATCATTAAGTTCTAAATAGTCGAAAATATCTTGTTGGATAGTATCGCTAAATGTTTTATTTCGTTCAGGTATACTTTTAAATTGCTGAGTTTTTGCAACAAAATTTTCTTCAATAAATTCGTTATTTTCGAGTTCTTTGAAAAAAGAATTAAGGTCTGTTCTGTAATTATTGCTGTTTCTTGGACTTGTTTTTTCTAAAACGTCATTCAAAAAATTCACAATATCCATTTTTACAATAGAAGTAATTGGCTTGTTGGTATCTGGTAGAAAATTCATAAATTTTTTAATCCTACCCTGATAATTGCCAAACGAGGTTTCATTCATTACATTTTTTTTCAGCTTCAAAACAATTCCAAAAGCTTCTTTTATAGATACGAACTTTTCTACTGGCATTATTGCCACATCTTTAACCTCAATCTTTTCAATCTTTATTTTTTTAACATCAGATTCAGGCTTCTTTTCACTAAAAAGTGCATCTATGTCATTATTTTCTCTAGGATTAGCCCCCTTCTCGAGTAAAAACTTTAAAGCGTTTTTCAAAGTAATTAGGTATTCTAATCGCTCTGTTTTTAATTTAAGTTGATTAGCATTACCCTTGATATTTGGCATACGCTCTAATTTACCCGATTCTTTATTTCTGAACGAATAATAGATGTACCAATTTTTTGATAATGCAATTTTCTTTTCTGCGGCAGTCAACTTGCTCCAAAGCGATATGTTTACACCACCAGTGTAGATTCTTGGCTCCGAATAGTCTTTCTTTTTCAACAAGTTTTTGAAGGAATTTAGTTGGAAATCGTGTACTAAATCGTGTACTTTCTGTAAATGTACTAAATTAATTGACATAAAAAACGGATTTGCGTACACAAATCCGTTCAATTTCAATGCTTTAAAAAAGTAGCGAGGACGGGAGTTGAACCCGTGACCTCAGGGTTATGAATCCTGCGCTCTAACCAACTGAGCTACCTCGCCAAATATTCGCTCGTGGCATCCTAGAATGCGGGTGCAAATATAGCGTTTAATTGCACTTTGACAAATTAAATTTAATAAAAAATTTTATTTTTAAAAATGCTTTTTTTTTGTGTTAATATTGTATATATTTCCAAAAAAATTGTTTTAAGTATATCCTTTCACTCGTTATGGAACCAAAAATTAAATACGAACTCGAATTTCCTATCAATTCATCGCCGTCTCTATTGTACCAATATATCTCTACTCCTTCTGGTTTGTCAGAATGGTTTGCTGACAATGTCAATTCTCGTGGCGAATTTTTTACTTTCATTTGGGACGACTCGGAAGAAAAAGCCCGAGTATCCTCCAAAAAAAGTGGAGAAAAAATAAAATTTCGTTGGATAGACGAAAACAATAACGATACCGATTATTTTTTTGAAATTCGTATTTTAGAAGACGAAATCACAAAAGATGTCTCTCTTATGATTGTTGATTTTGCATTCGAAAACGAAATTGCAGGTGCAGCACAATTGTGGGAAAACCAAATTTCTGATTTAAAACACGTAATTGGTTCGGTATAAATTATTATTAGACTTATCTTTGCCCTTTATACAATGAAGGGTTTTTATGGAAAATTTTAACGGAACACTCGTCGAAACAGCTCAGGCTACATTTACAAATAATAGAGCATTTCTATACGGAGATGCTGTTTTCGAGACGTGTAAAGTAGCACACGGAGCTGTATTATATTGGGAAGACCATTATTTTAGATTAATGGCTTCGATGAGAATACTTCGAATGGAAATTCCGATGCACTTTACCATGGAATTTTTAGAGCAAGAACTTCTAAATGTAGCACGGGCTAATGGTATAGAAAATTCAGCTCGAGTACGTCTCACCGTTTATCGAGACAGCGCTGGCTATTACTTACCCGAAACGAACCAAATATCGTATCTCATTCAAGCCTCTAGCCTACAACATATTGCTTATCAAACAAATAACTCCCCTTACGAAGTCGATTTATTTAAAGACTTTTACATTACCAAACAGTTACTTTCGTCGATAAAATCTACCAATAAAGCTGTGCAAATTACTGGAAGCATTTATGCTAAAGAAAATGGCTTGCAAAATTGCTTGCTTTTGAATGATGCTAAGAATGTGATAGAAAGTCTGAATGGAAATTTGTTTTTAGTATCAGGCAAAAAATTAATCACTCCTCCCATAAGTGAAGGCTGCTTGAATGGAATTATGCGAAAACAAATTTTGGCATTGGCAAAAAAAATGAGTGTTGAAGTGGCCGAAGAACCTATTTCACCTTTTGATTTACAAAAAGCAGATGAACTTTTTATTACCAACGTCATTTCTGGGATTCAACCTATAACCAAATATCGAAAAAAAGAATTCGACAACCGTTTTTCGACCGACTTGCTTGTGAATTTGAATCAATCCCAGCACTTAGTTTGAGGTAGGGTCTTCCGGGGCATTCATCCAAATGAGATAATCGCCACCTAATTCCATAATTTTTTCTTTCCAAAAGTTTGTAGTTGATTTTCCTATAATACTATTCTTGTAGTTGTTGGGTGCTACAATCCAGGCATGGGTATTCATTTCGTTTTGTAATTGATTGGGGTACCAACCCGAATAACCGAGAAAAAAACGGATGTTTTTTTTATGGATTACGCCTTTGTTAATCAAATCTCTCGTCGATGCAAAATCGCCACCCCAATAAATCCCATTAGAAATCTCAAGACTATTAGGTATAAATTCTGGAATATTATGAATGAAATATAGATTATCTTGCTCGACTGGACCGCCATTATATATTTTAAAATCAGCGTCAATTTCGGGCACCAAATCTCTGATGGTATAAGGTAGTGGTTTGTTAATTATGAATCCAACAGAACCATGTTCAGTATGGTCTGCTAATAAAACCACCGATTTATGAAACGAATCATCACCTGTACTAGAAGGTTCTGCAATCAGTAAATGACCTTTTTGTAATTTATCAGTTATCATTTATCTAAAGTTTTAATAAAGTTACTTATTAAAATACGAAAATACCAAATATTTTTAGAGTTTTTTCATCTGTAGCTATTTTATCGTTTTTTATTTGTCATATCTGATTGCTTCGCCTGTTGGTCTCGATAATCATCGAGACTTGGGTTGCATATCTTCATAAGGTTTATCTCATCGGATAATATTTTTATTGGCGTTCGATGACCCGAGCGTTTTGCAGCTTGCAGAATTGACAGATTAAGTAAGCCTAAACTTTCGGTTAAACACTGACTTTGCAAGTACAAAACCAGCTTCAAATTAAGCCCTAAACCCGCCATTTTTACAAGCACTGCTTTTAGCAACAGTAACTTATTTAAAGTTCATTTCAAATAATATATAATGTTTTATTCCAAATTCTTTGCCCCAGCTTTCAATATTTTTTTCACTATTTTCTACATCACAATAATATTTAAAACCATTTTTTTCGTAAGGTAATATATACGCAAAAGCATAGAAAGGTTTGTTACTTTCAATAGTTATTCTAGTTCCAAAATCACGTAATGAGTAATCATCCGAACGAGATGCATCAAAAGTTTTTTCAATACCAATTTGTGGAAATCTAAAATTGATTTTAAGTTTTTTTTCTGCTGACTTTTTCGCGGTTACTCTTAGGCTTAAAGTGTCAGATTGTAGCGGTTTCAAATATTTATTATTGGCTGTATTTAATATTGTATCGATATGCTTTACTTTTCCATCCCAAATTTCTTTAACAACTAGAGAGTAATGTTTTCCTTTCAAATCTATTCCAATAAATTCCGTTTTGTAATAGTCAATTTTTTCAAAATTTAGAATGTCCTGTAATTCTTGATTTTCAGAGCCAAATTCGGTTTTCATTTTTATTAAGCTTTTACTTTCTTCTATCTGAGCAAAAGTTATTAGTGGATAAAATGTAAAAATAAAAATCAGTTTTTTCATTTAATTTAGTTTTTTGGTGTTATTGTTGCGAACTGGCGCATCATTTTTAATTACATCGCATTTCCATAATGCTTATTTCAGAACTTGAATTCGATTAATATTAAACCATAATCAATTGTTTTTCAATTACTATTATGCTTTTTATTTTCCTGCAAGGCCTTTTTCTGACCTTGTAGGTATTTATAATAAAAACGAAAATACCTACAAGGTTTTAAAAACCTTGCAGGAGCTCAAATCTATCTATGAATCAATATTATAACAATCAAACTCAGGTTCACAAAAAAAGCCTCCTGTAAAGGGAGGCTTAGATTTTATGCAAAAAACAAGTATTAGTTTACACTACCTTCTAATTCTGCACCTGCTTTAAACTTCACTACATTTTTAGCAGCAATTTGGATTGTTTTTCCAGTTTGAGGATTTCTACCGTCTCTTGCAGCTCTATTAGAAACGCTCCAAGATCCAAAACCTACTAAAGAAACTCTTCCGCCACCCTTTAAAGTGTTACCTACGTTTCCTAAAAATGATTCTAGTGCTAGTTTTGCCGCTGCTTTTGTGATTCCTGCATCAGCTGCCATTGCATCGATTAATTCTGATTTGTTCATAATAATTGTTATTAAATGTTGGTTAAAATTTTATGTTGCGTAACAAATTTAGTAGGAAATCGCTATAACACAACATATTTGAAGTTTTTTTCTTAGTATTGTTAATAACTTCGCTAAAATGTTGACAAAACGAATCTCATTTTACGAAATAATACCAAAATTAAGTATCAAAGTGCTTTAAAAAGCCATCGCTGTTGCAGAAAAAGATACTCCATTTAAAAGTTCTTTTGTTTTCATTCGCTTTTTACCCGACAATTGAAGTTCTAAAAGTGCCACATAACCATCTGCTACCGCCACTTGTAAGGTGGTCTTGGTTGAAATAATTGTTCCCAACGGTAGGTCATGCTTCTCAGCAATCCATTTGGACTCAAAAACTTTTACCATCCATTCTTGACCTTCGTCTTTTAAAGTAAACCAAGCAGCTGGATACGGCGAAAGCCCTCTAATGAAATTATAAATCGTATTTCCTGTAGATTCCCAATCAATCTTACAGTTATCTTTGTGTAATTTATATGCCATTTTTAAATCAGCATCTTCCTCTTGAACTGTAAGTTGCACCTTGTGATTGGATATTAATTGCAAGGTTTCAATAACCGCTTCAGCACCTAAGTCCATTAATCGGTCGTGCAACTGTCCTGCATTTTCGTCAGAAGCAATAGTGAGTTCTTTCTTTAAAATCATGGCACCCGTATCAATTTTATCATCAATAAAAAAAGTAGTTACACCCGTTTTTTCTTCTCCGTTAATAATTGCCCAGTTGATAGGTGCTGCACCACGGTAATTGGGCAACAACGAAGCATGTAAATTAAATGTGCCCAGCTTAGGCATTTCCCAAACAACTTTGGGCAACATTCTAAAAGCAACTACTACTTGCAAATTAGCATTCAGACTTTTTAGGGCTGCAATAAAAGCTTCATCTTTTAAATTGGTGGGTTGCATAAGGGTCAAACCATTTTCCAAGGCATACTCTTTTACCGCCGAATATTTAATTTTTTGTCCTCTTCCAGCAGGTTTGTCGGCAGCGGTAATCACCCCTACCACTTCGTAGTGCGACTTTATTATACTATCCAAAATTCCCACCGCAAAATCAGGGGTACCCATAAAAACAATTCGAAGTTTTTCCATCAGCTTTTTAATCGATATCGGTTGTCGGGCAGAATTTCTACCACATTATATTCTAATAATTCTTGCAGGGCAAAGATAATGTCCTTAGAGGGTTGTCTTGTTATTTTTTCTAAATTTCTTGAATCTAAAGGCGATTTTTCTAAAGATTCAACAATTAACTTATTGATATTTAGCGCTTTTGACGGAAGGTTTTTCAAGGTAATACAATACGAACAAATACCGCAATTTTCGGTTTTTTCTTCCCCAAAGTAGGCTAAAATTTGTTTGGATTTACACAGTGTATGATTCGAAACGTATTGCATCACTGCCTGTAATTGCTGTTTTTTTTGTTCGTTTTGCGTCATCAAGAATTTAGACACCCGATTAATTGTTCGTTCGTCTTCGCGTATTTCATTAAATATCAAAATACTGTCATTACCACTTGCTTGTAATTGAATGATTTCTTTTTGGTGTAAATGCTCTAAAATTTTCAAAACTTGGTCTTCCGATTTTCCTGCTTTTTTTGCAATCCAAACGATATTCAAACTGGCTGGAATTTCATAAATACCAGGATAACTCCTTAAAATAGTACTGATAGTCAATTCATGATGCGGATGTAAGCTCATGTACCGTAACACTTCTTTGGAAGGAATTAAAAACTGAACGATTACTTTTTGTGAAAATTCTTGCAAATGCGTTAAAATTCCTTGTCGATCTAAAAACTGAATGGCATTATACGTTTTTAAAATCGGAAATTGATAGTGTCCACAAAACTCATTGAGGTTAAAATTAAAACTTTCGTTGATACCTTCTCCGTAGGCAATCTTAAAATAGGCATTTAATTTTTTATACACGGTATTCAAAAACGCTTTGTCGGGCAAAACTGCCAAAAACTGACCTTCGGCTTGCATATAATCCGACGGACTGCTCAACAAAACAGCAAAAGCTTTCTGTCCGTTTCTGCCGCATCTTCCTGCTTCTTGATAATAACTTTCCATAGAATCAGGCAGCTGGATATGGATTACTGTCTTTACATTTCCTTTATCGATGCCCATTCCAAAAGCGTTTGTGGCCACAATAACCTGCACTTTTTCAGCTGTCCAGAGCTCCATGTTCTTGGTCTTTTCTACTGTTGTCATACCTCCGTGATAGTAGGTTGAATGAATACCGCGTTGGGATAATTGTCTCGAAACCTCAATGCAAGATTTTCTGTTTCGAACATAAACAATACTTGGCTGCGGATTTTTCTGTAAAATTTGAACCATCCGATGCAGCTTATCTTCGGCTTCAAACACCATGTAGGCGATGTTATTTCGGTCAAAAGATTGTTCAAACCGCATGGCATGTTCTATTCTAAGTAACGCCAAAATATCATCTTTTACGCGAGGAGTTGCCGAGGCGGTGAGTGCAATAATCGGCACTTTCGGAAAATGTTCTTTGAGATTAGCAATTTTTAAATAAGCAGGTCTAAAATCATTTCCCCATTGCGAAACACAATGTGCCTCATCTACCGCGATTAAGGTTACAGGCAAGTTAGTGAGGCGTTCTAAAATCCATTCAGATTGCAATCGTTCCGGCGAAAGGTAGAGTAATTTATAGTTGCCAAACTGACAATTATCCAATAAATCAATAACCTCATCGCTCGAAATGCCTCCGGTTAATCCAATAGCTTTGATGCCACGGTTTTTTAAGTTTTCTACTTGATCTTTAATCAAGGAAACTAAAGGCGAAACCACTACAGTTAAACCTTCCTGCATCAGGGCTGGAATTTGGTAACAAATTGATTTTCCGCCACCGGTAGGCAATTGGGCAAAAGTATCTTTTTGTGCCAAAACAGTAGCGATAATTTCAGCTTGAAAAGGCCGGAACTCATCGTGATTCCAATATTTTTTGAGTAGGTCAAGCGCTTGCTCCATTATCATGGGGATACAAAATTTTAGTCTCTTATTTTAACAGTAAGCGGATTCACTTATTTTCAACAAACCCAAAAAAGTGCTTCATTATAGTATTGGAAAAAATCGCATATATATAGGTATCTTTACTATATCTACTAACAATCCATTTTCAGCAAAAATAATAGAAAGGAATCGTTCCATTACATCCGATTTAAATCTACTTGTTTTAAGTAACCATATTAGCGATGATGGTTTTTATGGGTAAAATTTGTTTTGTATTTTCGATACTCGGCCCGGCCACCCAAACCGTTTTATAGGTAGCTTGCGTAGCGGCTTTTTCAGTAGCTTTCATTCCGATGTAAAAGCGAAGCATTTTTACCCACTTTTTAAGACGTTTATTTTTATTTAAAACACGTTCAAGCCAAGTTTCTTTTGTTCCAATTTTCTGTACATAAGGCGTATTGATTACCGTACAGGGCGTTCCTGAAATTCGTTGCGTCATAACAATATCTTTTGCGCCATAATCTACACAAGCTTGTTTATATTCTTGCGAAACACCTGCTTCATCTGATGCAATAAAAGGGCTCCCGACAGAAACACCAATGGCTCCGTAGGCCAACATTTGCTCCATATCGGCTTTGCAACTCACCCCTCCCGCAGAGATTACCGGCAAGGAGGTTTGCTCATTTAAAAGCTTAATTAATTCCTCAGGACCCATATTACCCCGATGTCCACCGGCTTGGTTGTTAACAGCTATTACAGCATCCGCACCTAATCCTGCTACTTTCTGGGCAAAATTCAAATCCGTCACGTCGCAAAAAACTTTGATTCCAGCCTTGTGTGCTTCTCTAATCGTCTTCTCGGGACTACCCAAAGACGTTATGATAAAGTCAACGCCCTCTTCGCAAATTACTGCCAATTGTTCTTTATATTTTACATTGGATTTATTCACAATTAAATTGTAGCCAAAAGACCCGCCAGAAACTTTGGCATGTTTAAGCTCTTTTATTGATTGTCTCAATTCTTCTAATGTGCGGTAATTTAAGGCCGGAATACAACCCGCTACCCCACTTTTCATCCCTTCAATAACCATTTTAGTATTCGAAACTAAAAACATGGGAGCCATGATAATAGGATACTTGATATCTAGCATTTTTTGTAATGTTGGCTTCTGCATATCTCGATACGTTTTACGATTATCAAATATAGGTAAAAAACCTCAATTTAGTATGCATGCATATTAAAAAAACAAAAAAAGAATGATTTAGAAGCCAGTCCTTACAAGTATCGTTCTTAAACAATAGCTAAAACTGTTAAATAATTCTAATAATTTTGAAGAAATCAACGTAATATGTCTGATTTAAAATAGCTTTGGTAATTATTATTTAACTTATCTAACCAACATCATTTTATGTTAAAAAAACTCACCCTAACGGTAACATGCTTGCTCATGCTTTTTAGTGTTGAAGGTTTCGCACAAAAAAAAGAGAAGAAGAAAAAATCAAAAGACAAAACGGAAGTAGCCGCTAAAAAACCCGAAGAAAAAAAAGGTCCAAAACCTTATAAAAAAGTTATTGACTCTACAGCCGTAACACAAAAAGGACTTATTGATGTTCACAAAACCAAAGACAAGTATCTTTTTGAAATTTCTGACTCCTTAATAGGAAGAGAAATCATGACCATCACACGGTATGCTAAAACACCTGCCGGCGGTGGTGTTTTTGGTGGTGAAGAAATAAACAGACAAGTGGTTAAGTTTGAAAAAGGACTCAACGACAACATAATACTTCGGTCTGTTACTTACGTAATCATGACTCCAGACGAAGGAACACCTATAGCAAAGGCCGTTAAAAATTCAAGCGTAGACCCAATTATTGGAAATTTTGAAATTTTGGCATACAATAAAGCAGCCAACGGAAAAGACAATAAAAGTTATGTGATAGACTTGAATCCTGTTTTTGAGGCAGATGTGCAAACGTTTTCTTTAAGTCCGGTAAACAAGCAGTTATTGAAAATTCAATCCTTTCAAAAAGAAAAATCGTTTTTACAAGAAATCAAAAGTTTTCCTTTAAACACAGAGATTAAAAGTGTAAAAACATTTTCTACAGAGCAACCTAAAATTTCAAGAACTCCAACTCCACAAATAGGCACTGACTTTCCAGCAGCCTTAGATGCAGGTGTAATTACCTTAGAATTAAATACTTCTATGTTACTATTGCCTGAAATACCTATGCGAAAAAGAATGTACGACAGTCGTGTAGGCTACTTTGCTAACGGATATGATATTTTTGAAAACGAATCGTTAAAGGCAGACAGAGAAGTATTTGCCGTTCGATGGAGACTCGAACCTAAAAATGCAGAAGATGCCGAAAAGCAAAAAAAAGGCGAATTAATTGAACCTAAAAAACCTATCGTTTATTACATCGACCCAGCTACACCAGAAAAATGGCGTCCGTTCATTAAAGCAGGGGTAGATGATTGGCAAGAAGCATTTGAACATGCGGGCTGGAAAAACGCAATCCGTGGCGAATATTGGCCAGAAAATGACCCAACGATGAGTTTAGAAGATGCTCGTTTTTCAGTGCTAAGGTACTTTGCCGCAGACATTCAAAACGCATACGGCCCAAATGTACACGACCCTCGAACAGGTGAAATCCTAGAAAGCCACATCGGATGGTACCATAACATAATGAGTTTATTGAGAGATTGGTACCTAATTCAAACCGCAGCAGTAGACCCAAAGGCAAGAGCTAAAAAATTTGATGATAAATTAATGGGAGAACTCATTCGATTTGTAGCCGCACACGAAGTAGGACACACACTTGGTTTACGGCACAATATGGGGGCGAGTAATGCAACTCCCGTAGAAAAATTAAGAGATCCAGCTTTCCAAAAAGAAAAAGGTCACACCTCATCCATCATGGATTATGCTCGTTTTAACTACGTAGCTCAACCTGAAGATGGCGTAACTCATTTGTTTCCTAGAATTGGAGACTATGATAAATGGGCTATCAAATGGGGTTATTCTTACTTTGCAGATGCCAAAGATGCTAAAGAAGAAAAAGCCATTTTAAACGAAATGACCAAAGAAGCTTACAAAGACAGACGCTTATGGTTTGGAACAGAAACAAGTCCGTATGACCCTCGCTATCAAACCGAAGATTTAGGCGATAATGCAATGAAAGCTTCAGAATATGGCATAAAAAATTTAAAAAGAATATTGCCTCAATTAAATTCTTGGACCAAAGAAGTGGGCGAAGATTATTCTGAACTCGAAGGTTTATACAATTCGCTTACCGGACAATTTAGAAGATACATGGGGCACGTGACCAAAAATGTGGGCGGAATTTATTACAATCCAAAGACAACCGATATGGATGGAAACGAGTACGATGTAGTACCATCTGCCATTCAAAACGAAGCAGTAGCCTTTTTACAAGCACAATTATTTAAAACACCAACATGGCTTTTAGACCAAAGCATCTTAACCAAAATCAATCCTGATAGCGGTGTAGAAGCCATGAAAAGCATACAAGGAGGCACTTTAAGTAGTTTAATGTCAGGCGATCGATTGATTCGATTAATCGAAACCTCGTCTTTGAGCAAAGCAAATTATTCCGTAGACGAATTAATGAGCGATCTTAAAACTGGTATTTTTACCGAACTCAACAGCAATGCTGCTATAGATGTGTACCGCAGAAATCTTCAAAAACTATTTGTCAATAACCTTATTGACGCCTTAGACCTTGAAGGTAAAAAAACCGCTAACGGACTGAACAGAAGACCTGTTAACTACAGCGAAACCGACATTCCATCGATTGCAAGAGGACAATTAAACGAACTAAGAACGAGACTTAGAGGAGCGGCAGTTGCAAATCCTGATCGAGTAAGTAAATTTCATTTACAAGACCTAGTAGCCAAAATAAACATGGCATTAGATCCAAAGTAATGTAAAAACGAAGTATAAAAAAGCCATTTCATTTATTTGAAGTGGCTTTTTTTTTTGAATAAAATACCAGCGAAAACAAAAGTGAGTTTGCAACCCAAATGCAAAAGTGGTTGTATAATTTGAGTAAAAAAAGTAGCAGTACCATCCCGTAAATATATTTTTTGCCATCAAAAGACTTTATTGCTGATTTTTTTATAAATTTAGAACGAAAAATATAAACCGTTAGACCTTTTTTGGAGCAAACCGCTTGGGCCGAGAATAATCCGTGTTCCCGCTTTCCTTCCACATCTGCCTAGATTGCTACTTCTGATAGCTGTCAAAAAAAGCAATCTAGGCAGGATGTTCCCTCCAATCGGGGCTAAAGGGCTTTCGTATTGATTTAAAATAGAGCAAAAAATAACATAATTCAAAAAATTAGAGCGTTAAGCTTCTCAAAACTCCAAAACAAAAATGAACCAAGTACAACCGCATTCCTTATTCACTGATTTTGATATCGACCTTTTTAAAGCAGGAAAACATTTCCGACTGTACGAAAAATTAGGAGCTCACCTCCTCACCTTAAATGGTATCAAAGGCGTCTATTTCGCCGTATGGGCTCCTTCAGCCAAATCAGTTTCTGTCATAGGAGATTTTAATTTCTGGACCCAAGACCAACACCAACTCCATGTGCGATGGGACGGTTCTGGAATTTGGGAAGGATTCATACCCGAAATCGAAAAAGGAAGTTTGTACAAATACAAGATAGAATCGCATACTAATATAACAACCGAAAAGTCTGATCCATTCGCACTTTTTTGCGAACATCCGCCTCGCACCGCCTCTGTTGTTTGGGACCTGGATTATAAATGGAAAGACAATACCTGGATGACCACCCGAAAAGACAAAAATGGTTTGGATAAACCTTACTCTGTTTATGAAGTCCATTTAGGTTCTTGGAAATTAAATGCCGAAGGAAAGTTTTTAACATATATCGAGCTTGCCGACGAGCTGGTAAATTACGTAAAAGAAACGGGGTTTACCCACGTAGAATTTATGCCCGTAATGGAATATCCCTATGATCCGTCATGGGGCTATCAACTGGTAGGCTATTTTGCACCTACTTCCCGTTTTGGAAAACCTCAAGACTTTATGCTTTTGGTAGACAAATTACACCAAGCTGGAATTGGAGTAATTTTAGATTGGGTACCTTCTCACTTTCCTGATGACGCACACGGACTCGGATTTTTTGATGGTTCTAATTTATACGAACATCCTGATTGGCGAAAAGGCTATCATCCCGACTGGAAAAGCCTTGTGTTTAATTACGGCCGAAACGAAGTACGTGCTTTTTTAATTAGCAATGCTCTTTTTTGGTTACATCATTACCATGCTGACGGCCTTCGAGTAGATGCCGTGGCTTCGATGCTATATTTGGATTATTCGCGAAAAGAAGGCGAATGGGAACCCAATATTCACGGTGGAAGAGAAAACTTAGACACAATAAGTTTCCTCAAAGAATTTAATGAAGCAGTGTATCAAAATTATGAAGGCGTTCAAACCATTGCCGAAGAAAGCACCTCTTTTCCGATGGTGTCTCGTCCTACATTTTCAGGCGGTTTAGGATTTGGTATGAAATGGATGATGGGCTGGATGCATGATACCTTAAAATATTTCCAAAAAGAAAGTATTTACAGAAAATACCACCAAAACGACCTCACCTTCTCTATGACCTACGCGTTTAGCGAAAACTTTATGCTACCCTTGTCTCACGACGAAGTAGTGCATGGAAAATATTCTATCCAACGAAAAATGAGCGGCGACGAGTGGCAACGATTTGCAAATCTACGTTTACTCTATGGCTACATGTTTACCCATCCAGGTACAAAATTATTATTCATGGGCTCTGAATTTGGCCAATCCAACGAATGGAATTTTGAAGGAAGCTTGCAGTGGAATTTACTGGAATATGCCTTTCACTCTGGCGTAAAAAAATGTATTACCGACTTGAATGGGTTATATAAAAACAACCCCGCCTTGTACGAAAAACAATTTTCACCCGAAGGATTTGAGTGGATCAATTATGCTGACCATCAAAACTCAGTTCTGGCCTACATCCGAAAAGGGACTAACGATAAACAAAATTTAATCGTGGTGTGTAACATGACTCCTGTGGTGCACAAAACCTACCGTATTGGATTACCCAAAAAAGGAAAATTAACCCAAATTTTTAATTCTGATTCCGAAGTCTACGGCGGCAGTGGTGTGAGTAATGCTAAGACCATAAAAATCGAAGCAAAACCTTATCACGGACGCGATTTTTCAGCCGAAATAGTTTTACCTCCGCTTGCCATTGTAGTTTTCAAAATGGGATAAAAAAATCAGATAGCTATTTTTAGGAACGTTTCAGACTTTATCAAGCGTATCAGATTTTTCGAAAACGTTATAGTTAAAAAGTTATTTAACATTTTATTAGTTTTATAAACTCAAGTTTGTATTTTTGATTCGCGACGACTAAAAATGTCTTAAAAAAAGAAATTTATGATTATTAACACCGTACTTGAACACAAAGGAGATTTATTTCCTTCAAAAATAATTTCATATAAAAAAGAAGTCGACTCGATTGATTTTCAAACAGATAACAAGGTAATTTTACGTGTTACCGTGCTTCGAGACAGTATGATTCGGTTTCGATTTACGGCCAAAGGCTACTTTAGCAACGACTTTTCTTATGCTATTGATAAGACACAATCACATGGCTACAATATACTTGAGTTAACAGAAGACAAAGAACACTATAAAATAACCACGAGCAAAGTCTACGTTATTGTACAAAAACGAGATCTACGCGTTGGAATCTATGAGCTTGACGGCACGACCATTCTAGAAGATGAACTTGGTTTTCACTGGGAAGAAAGCTACGAATACGGAGGAAATATTGTGAAAATGAGTAAAATGTCGCGCGATGGCGAAAGTTTTTACGGCCTTGGCGACAAAGCTACACACCTCAATCTAAAAGGAAAACGAGTTGAAAATTGGGCAACCGATCAATATGCTTTTCAAAGAGACCAAGAACCATTGTATAAAGTTGTTCCTTTTTACGTGGGTTTACACGATAAAATTGCTTACGGTATTTTCTTTGATAACACCTTCCGTTCTTTCTTTGACTTTAGTCATGAACGAAAAGGAGTTACTAGTTTTTGGGCTGATGGTGGAGAGATGAACTACTACTTTATTTATGGACCAAAAATGAGTGATGTAGTAACTACATACACCCATCTTACCGGAAAACCCGAACTTCCACCTCTATGGACTCTGGGCTATCACCAATGTAAATGGAGTTATTATCCTGAAAGTAAGGTAAAAGAAATTACCAGTAAATTTAGAGCCCTCAAAATTCCTTGCGATGCCATTTACCTCGACATCGATTATATGGAAGGCTTCCGCTGTTTTACTTGGAGTAAAGAATATTTTCCGGATCCAAAACGAATGGTGGCTGAGTTAGCCGAAGACGGATTTAAAACCGTTGTTATTATTGATCCAGGTATAAAAATTGACCCTGATTATTGGGTTTATAAAGAGGCACTTGAAAAAGAATATTTTTGCAAACGTGCTGACGGACCGTTTATGAAAGGCAAAGTGTGGCCAGGCGATTGTAACTTTCCCGACTATACCAATCCAGAAGTACGAGAATGGTGGGCTGGACTTTTTAAAGAAATAATCGGAGAAATTGGTGTAAAAGGGGTTTGGAATGACATGAACGAACCCGCGATTATGGAAGTTCCTACGAAAACTTTTCCGTTAGATGTGCGTCATAATTATGATGGCAATAACTGTAGCCACCGAAAAGCACATAACGTTTACGGAACGCAAATGGCCCGGGCGACTTACGAAGGTGTAAAACGTTTTGCATACCCAAAAAGACCATTTATAATAACACGATCGGCTTACTCTGGAGCACAACGCTACACCTCTTCTTGGACAGGAGACAATATTGCTTCGTGGGAACACCTCTGGATTGCAAACATTCAAATGCAAAGAATGTCAATTTCTGGAATGGGTTTTACCGGATCAGATATCGGTGGATTTGCCGATCAACCTTCGGCAGAATTATATGCCCGTTGGATTCAGTTGGGTGTTTTTCATCCTTTTTGTCGTACCCACTCATCAGGCCATCATGGCGAACAAGAGCCGTGGAGTTTTGGTGATGAAGTTATTGATATTACACGAAAATTTGTCGAATTACGTTATCAATTGCTTCCCTATCTGTACACAATGTTTTGGCAATATGTCAATGACGGCGTACCAATGTTAAAGCCACTCGTGTATTTTGATCAAGAAGATAATCAAACCCATTATCGCACGGACGAATTTATCTTTGGAAATCAAATATTGGTTTGTCCTATTCTCGAACCCAACGCTCAAGGAAGAAGAATGTACTTACCGCAAGGAAAATGGTATAACTTCTGGACCAATGAACTTGTTGTAGGCAAAAAAGAACTTTGGGTTTCAACTAATTTTGACCAAATTCCGATTTTTATTAAAGAAGGGGCAATTATTCCTAAATATCCTATCCAGCAATATGTGGGGGAAATCGAATCGCCAGAACTTTCGCTGGATGTGTACTACAAATTAGGTAAAGAAAAATCCTACGTCTATGAAGACGCACAAGACGGGTATGACTATAACAAAGGCCGTTACAGCTACAAAACTTTTAGCCTGAACGGGAAAGAAAAAGAACTTATTATTACCCAACACAAAGAAGGGTCTTTCCAAACCAGTTATAAAACAATGACGATTCAAATAAAAGGATTGCCTTTTAAATTAAAAGGAATTGAGATTGACAAGGAAATAATCATTTTAGATCAAGATTTACTGGATTTAAAAAATGGTCTTGTAGTCGATACTGACTTTACCGAAATTCATTTCATTGGTATTTAAAAATATATCATAAGCAAAAAAGTCTAACCCTAAATGAGTTAGACTTTTTTTTTACTATTTGTCAAATTTTAAGATAATTGCAGCTTCAATTCATCTAAAGATAAAAGAGTCTGTTCGCCTGAGAATAGATTTTTCAACGCATATTTTTCTTGCGAAATTTCATCACTTCCGGCTATCACAGCAAACGGAATATTCCGTTTATCGGCATGGCCAAATTGTTTACCCACTTTGGCAGCATCTGGATACAGCTCCACTTTAATTCCAGATTTTCGTAAAGCAGTTATGGCTTTCATGGCGTATTTGGCTTCTTCCATTCCGTAATTGATGAACAAGGCTTTAGTAGTAACTTTTACCGTGTCAGGAAATAAATTGAGCTCTTCAACAACGAGATAGATTCGGTCCAAACCAAAAGAAATTCCCACACCACTCATGTTTTTCAATCCGAAAATCCCCGTTAAATCGTCATAACGACCACCTCCTCCGATGGAACCCATTGAAACTTCATTCGGTGGTGCTACTTCAAAAATAGCTCCTGTGTAATAATTCAAACCTCTTGCTAAAGTGACATCGAGGTCTAAAATCGAGTTTTGCAAACCTAAATCACTAACATTTTCGCAAATAAATTGCAACTCTTCTACTCCTTTTAAACCTTCAACCGATTTGGAAAGTAAATTTCTTAATTGCTCGATTTTATCAGCAATCGTTCCTGTAAATGAAAACAAAGGTTGTACTTTTTCGATGGCTTCCGCCGAAATGCCTTTTTCAAGCATTTCTTTTTTCACGCCGTCTTCGCCAATTTTATCCAGTTTATCCAAAGCCACCGTAAAATCAATTAATTTATCTGAAGCTCCAATTACCTCAGCAATTCCTGATAAAATTTTGCGGTTGTTGATTTTTATAGTTACACCTATCAAACCCAATTCAGAGAAAACGCTGTCGTACAACTGCACCAACTCTACTTCTTGCCATAACGAAGTGGATCCTACCACATCCGCATCACACTGAAAAAATTCTCTGAAACGGCCTTTTTGCGGTCGATCGGCACGCCAAACAGGTTGGATTTGGTATCTTTTAAATGGAAATTCAATTTCATTTTGGTGTTGCACCACATATCTCGCAAAAGGAACAGTCAAATCGTAGCGAAGGGCTTTTTCGGAAATCGCTGAAGTTAGTTTCAAACTGTCTTTATTTTCTAATAATTTTGCATCGGCTTTCGCCAAAAAGTCACCGGAATTCAAGATTTTAAAAATCAATCGATCGCCTTCTTCGCCGTATTTTCCCATCAAGGTTTCAGAATTTTCAAACGAAGGAGTTTCAATCGGTTGAAATCCAAATTTCTCAAAATTACTTCTGATAATTTGCATAATGTATTGTCGTTTCGCTACTTCTGCCGGCGAAAAATCTCTAGTTCCTTTGGGTATGCTTGGTTTCATGTTGTTAAATTATGAATTATGAGTTATGAATTATGAGTTCGTAAATCCGACAACCATAATTGATAAATCTGTGCAAATATCTTACTTTTTAAAATTCTTTCTATCTGAAACTTGCGTTAATTTTTAGGCTCGCGAAGACGCGAAGTCATTAGTTCCCCTTTGCGTCTTGGTGCCTTTGCGAGCTAAATTTTAATATAGCTTTGCGAAATATAAATTTAACACAAATTATTCCAAATCGCACGGATCATTCGGTCGTTTCCGTAAATATCTTTTCGCAATTCGATATCAGAAAATCCAAATTCCTGTAGCAATTCCAGCATTTCTTTTCCTAAATATTGGTTGATTTCAAAATACAACTTTCCACCGTGATTTAAGTTTTTTGTGGCCAAAGAAGCAATCTTTCGGTAAAAAAGTAACGCATCTAAATCATCAACAAACAAGGCGAGATGCGGTTCGTTTTCCAAGACATTTTTCTTAATTTCCTGTTTTTCCAAATTCCGAACATACGGCGGATTGGAAACGATGATGTCAAATTGTTCCACCAAATCATCCGTTTCCAAAATATTTTTCTCTAAAAACGTAACTGAAACGCTATTGATTTCGACATTTTTTTTAGCAACCTCCAGCGCTTTCTTCGAAACATCTATCGCAAAAACCCTCGCAGTTGGAAGATTTTTAGCCAATACAATCGCGATGCAACCACTCCCCGTTCCGATATCCAAAATCTTAATCGCCTTAGATTTTTCAACTGTACTAACTTCATTTACAATCCACTCCACCAATTCTTCAGTCTCAGGTCTTGGAATCAAAACATTTTCATTAACTGTAAAAGGCAATCCAAAAAATTCGGTTGTACCTAATATATATTGTATCGGTTTTTCTTTTTTTAACTCCTCCAAAATCAATTTCCATTCTTGGATATCTTTCTCAGAAAAGGTAAAATCAGGATTCAAAGCCAAATCGATTCGTTTCAGTTGAAATTTATCCTCCAAAATCAAGTAAAAAAAACTTTCCGCTTCCATCACATCACAAATGTCTTGCAGCGCTTCAATGAATTGTATTTTGTAGACTTTTGCTTTCATTTTCTCATAAATTTTTCACTATGCAATCTGGATAAAAAATTTGTTTACCAGCTTCGAAACCGCATATTGTTTATATTGGCTCGCTTTCTTCATCCGTTGCATTTATTTCTTTTAATATCAAACTTTGAAGTTCATCTTTTGGCAGCAATAGCTGATATTCGGCTACACCAATGGGTTTGTTGATATCTTGCAAGGCAATCTCAACATCCAGATGGTCTTTGTCGGCACAGAGAATAATTCCGATAGAAGGATTTTCATTGTCGCCTTTTTCAAACTTATCAAGTAAAGAAAGATAAAGGTTCATTTTTCCAACATATTCGGCTTTAAAACTTCCTATTTTTAGTTCAATTGCCACAAGAGATTGCATACCTCTGTGAAAGAAAAGCATGTCTACAAAATACTCTTTCTGGTTGTATTCTAATCGGTATTGGTTGCCAATAAACGAAAAACCTTTTCCTAATTCCAATACAAAAGCCCTAATTTTAGCTATCAACCTATTTTCTAATTCCAACTCTTTGACTGGTTCTGTAATTCCAAGAAAACCCAAATTGTAGGAACTTTTAAATACTTCATTGGCATATTCTGCATTAATTTCAGGTAGTGTATTGCTGAAATTATTGGTTTTCAATTGGTTTTCAGCACGGCTGTAACTGTCCATTTTGATGGCGTTGAGTAACAAATCACGCGACCATCCTTTTGCTGCTGCTTCATTTGAATAAAATTCAACAGCAGAAAACGATTGCACTTTATTAAGCAACAATATGTTATGACGCCAAGGCAATACTGCGACGGAGCGTCGCAGTTTTTCATCAGCCAAATAATAGCGTTCATAAAACCGCTTCATATCCCATAAGTTACGGGGCGACAAACCCATATCCGGAAATTCGTTTTTTAGGTCAACGGATAATTGCTTAACAATTCCACTTCCGTAACCTTCTTCTAAATGTTTTTCAAAAAGTAATTTCCCCAAGTTCCAATAAACGGAATTGACAGTAGTATTCAGTTGTTTTGCAACAAACGTTCGGGCCGTCTTGATTTCACTTTTGGCTTGATCTAAAATCGCGATATAATCCGATTCGTTTATAATTATTTGAGGCTTTTTACTCATTTTTAATAATTTAGTGAGACGTTCTAATGGCTTAATTCTCAAGACTCGAAAAGCACATATCTACTTCCGAAATTCAAAGATAGCGAAATCACTGTCGCAAATAATTGAAAATACTACAATCTTACGCTAGTTGTGAATAGTCACGCTTGCATAATTATTTACAGTTTTTTCAGCATCCAAACCGGACAGGAAGTGTGTCCCGTATTGCCTAAAGGCTTATCTAAGTATTCAAAACCTACTTTTTTATACAATTTTTGAGCGGCTTCCATGTACGGCATCGTTTCCAGATAACAACTTTCAAAGCCGAATTCCTTGGCTTTCGCCAAACATTTTTGCATTAACTCAATTCCCAGTCCGAGACCTCTCGCTTCTGGTAAAAAGTACATTTTTTGCAATTCGCAAATGCTTTCGTCTTCATTTTCGAGTTGGCTCACTCCTGCTCCACCGATAATTTTGCCGTTATTTTCGACTACAAAATAAATCGCTGTTGGCTTTTGGTACGCTTCAAACATCAGTTTTAACTGAGGATCGGCATAAGCTGTACCCACTTTTGGAATGTTCATTTCATGAAAAACACTTCGAACTACTTGTTCAATTGCTTGATTATCTTGAGGTTCAATCGGTCTAATATTTATATGTTGCATTCGGAAACAATATCTTATTTTTGTGCTGTGAAGATACATGAAAAATACATAAAACGCTGCATCGAACTTGCCAAAAACGGTTTAGGCACTACTTATCCGAATCCTTTGGTTGGCAGTGTGATAGTTTTTGAAAATCAAATTATTGGCGAAGGATGGCACCAAAAAGCCGGCGAACCGCATGCCGAAGTACATGCGATAAATTCGGTTAAAAACAAATCATTACTTTCAAAATCAACTATTTATGTAAGTTTGGAACCTTGCAGTCATTTCGGAAAAACACCTCCTTGTGCTGATTTGATTATCGAAAATAACATCGCGAATGTCGTTTTAGGAACCGTTGACCCCAACGAGAAAGTAGCAGGAAAGGGCATCCAGAAATTAATAGCCGCTGGAATTCATGTCACCACTGGGATTTTAGAAGCAGAATGTAACGAATTGAACAAACGCTTCTTTACGTTTCACCAGCAAAAAAGACCGTATATTATTTTGAAATGGGCTGAAACCGCTGATGGTTTTATTGCACCAAATGAGAATCTTCGTAAAGCGCTGAATGCCAACGAACAAAAACCGGTTTGGATTACCAATCGGTATTCTCGGCAACTTGTTCATAAATGGCGTAACGAAGAACAAGCAATTTTAGTAGGAACACAAACTGTTGTGGACGATAATCCGAGTTTAAATGTCAGGTATTGGACTGGAAATCAACCTATAAGAATAGTTATCGATAGGCAAAATCGTTTGGAAGAGACCTTGGCTATTTTCCAATCAAGCCAAATTACTATGGCACTTTCCGAAAGTAAAAAAGAATTTAAAAATGAAAACTGCAAGTCGGAAATCATCCATTTTGACGGAAATGTAGCACAAGAAATTTGTGACGTTTTATTTCGAAACCAAATTCAATCGGTTATTATTGAAGGTGGTGCAAAAACTTTGCAAACCTTTATCGACGAAAATCTATGGGATGAAGCACGTATTTTTAAAGGAACGAATTCATTTCTTACAGGTACAAAAGCCCCTGTTTTTTCAGGAAAAATGAACGAACAGAAAACTATTTTAGACGACACACTCTTAATTTTCAAAAATCATGATTAAGAATATAATTTTCGATTTTGGCGATATCTTCATCAACCTAGACAAAAAAAAATTGCATAATGCCTTGCAATCGTTAGGAATTCACGACTGGAGTGTTTCTTTAAAAGAATTAAATGAATCGTTTGAAAAAGGCGAATGTTCGGATGCGGAATTTCTTTCAGGCATTCAAAAGTACATCCCGAACATCCCATTAGATGAAATTAAAAAAAGTTGGTGCACCATTCTTGCTGATTTTCCGCTGTACCGATTGGAGTTTTTAGAAACATTAGCAAAAAAAAATTATCGATTGTTTTTATTGAGCAATACCGATGCTATTCATATTGAAAATTTTAAGAATACTGTGGGCGAAGCATTTTACAACCGATTTTATAATTCGTTTGAAAAAGTGTATTTTTCTTTCGACATGGGATTGCGAAAACCACAGCCTGAAATTTATCTTCAAGTATTAAACACAAATCATTTAATCGCCTCCGAAACCTTATTTGTAGACGACAAAGAAGAAAATACGGATGCTGCAAAAGCACTAGGCATTAAAGTGTGGAATTTGCAGGTGGGAGAAGAGGATGTTGTGGATTTGTTTGATAAAAAAGATTTACATTTGTATTAAATTAAACGTTATGAATTTAGATATCTCCTCTTTTGAAAAAGCTACCCTTTCATTAGAGATAGCTATGAACGAATTCAAAAAAAACGAGAGTGAATTTGTGAGAGATTCTTGTATTCAAAGATTTGACTATACGTATGAACTAGCTTGGAAGACCATCAAAAGATTTTTAGAACTGACAGCTCCAAACCCAAATGAGATAGATTTATTGAGCTTTCAAGAGTTAATTAGAGAGGCTAACGAGAAAGGACTATTATTAAGTGATTGGGATACTTGGAAATTATACAGAATTTACAGAGGGACCACAAATCATGCTTATAATGCAGATAAGACAATAGAAATTCATAACGAAATACCAGGGTTTTTGAAGGAAGTTCACTATTTAATTGTTCAATTAAAAAAACGTTTATAATCAAACTTGAAATCTGAGAATCTAAATATTAAACCCTATCATTGGGAGGTCATCGAAGCAATTCTGAAAAAAAATGTTTCAAATGATATTTTAGTGTTTTTTTTTGGAAGTAGAGTGGCTAAAAATTCAAAACCTTATGCTGATTTAGATATTCTTTTACAGCATAAAAACAATAAATCCATACCGTTAAAAACGATGGCAAGTTTAAAAGCAGACTTTATCGATTCTGATTTGCCTTGGAAAGTGGACATTATTGATTATCAATCAATTTCAGGTATTTTTAAAAAAAATGTTGACGATACAAAAATAACTTTTATTTAAAATTTACTCTATCTTGCATACTGAACTTCATAACGATACCTACAAAACCATTGCGAAAGCTACTGAACCCATTTTATTAAAGGAAAAAAACAGCAAGTTTTTCGGGTATTCTTTTCCGATTCAGTGCGAAGAAGATGTGAAAGTAATTTTAGACGATTTGCGAAAGCAAAACAATGGAGCCGTTCATTTTTGTTATGCTTATCAATTGGGTGTGGACAAAATAGCTTACCGTGCCAATGATGATGGAGAACCCAATAATTCGGCAGGAATGCCAATTTACGGTCAAATTCAGTCGTATGAAGTTACGAATGTTTTAGTTGTAGTTGTTCGGTATTATGGTGGTATAAAATTGGGTGTCGGTGGATTAATAAGTGCTTACAAAACAGCGGCTCAAATGAGTTTGGAACAAGCTGAAATTGTTGAAAAAACAATTGATGTACACTTTTTAGTTTCCTTTGATTACCAAAATATGAATAAAGTAATGCGGGTAATTAAGGAAAAAAACTTGGTAATTGTGGCTCAAAACATGCAAATAAACTGTGAAATCGAGTTAAAAACACGCAAAAAAAACAGTGCCTACATATTCGATATTTTTAATATGATGTACCCTATCGAGGTGAAAATTATCAAATAAACAGTGTTTGCGAATTTGACTATAACAATTCTGAAATTTTAACAGTTACATACGACGGAGGAAGCATCGGACGACCCGTTTTCATGTCAACAAAAACCAAAACAGAATGAGCAATTGTTAATAACTCATTTTGCTCATTATAGATTTCATAATCAAATTCAATCTTGACCGAAGTTTGACTTTTGAATATGGTTTTTACCCTTATCAAATCATCATATCGGGCCGGTTTTTTGTAATTCATAGTTAAGGAAACCACCGGAAGCATTACGCCATTTTCTTCCATCCATTTATAAGAAATTCCCATGTTTCTCAGCCATTCCACGCGACCCATCTCGAAATATTGGGCATAATTACCATGATAAACTACCCCCATTTGATCCGTTTCTGAGTACCGAACTCTTACATTAAATTCATGTATTTTCATAATTTTTTAAATATTTTTTTATGTGCTTTCAAAGTGCTAAAATCAGAGCCTTACAACATTTTTTTTACAAAATCTACACCTATTAATTTTTTTTTAAAGAAAATTGTTCACATATTTGTTGTCCTAAAAGTTTGACCTCTCAGGACTACTTTTTCAAGCAATTCAATCAAATAAATTAACATTTTTCAAAGCCTTACTATGAACAAAACTGCTCAATCAGTGTGGGAAAATTGTCTCGCTTTTATAAAAGACAATATCCAAGACCAAGCCTATAAAACTTGGTTTGAACCGATTAAGTCAGTTGAGTTAACCGACAATGCTTTGTACATCCAAGTGCCAAGTAAGTTTTTTTACGAGTGGCTCGAAGAGCACTATGTAAAATTACTAAAAGTTGCGTTAACCAAAGAACTCGGAAAAAACGCAAAGTTACTTTATAAAATTAAGATGGAAAACACTTATGGCAACAAACAGCCTTTTACAGAGCAATTGCCAAGTGCCCATCGTGCACCAATGAAAACCCAAGAGGTGGATGCTCCTTTTAAAAATCTAAATCCGGAGCTCAAAAATCCTTTTGTTATTCCTGGTATTCGAAATTTAAAAATCGAGTCGCAATTAAATGCTAATTACAGTTTCGACAACTTCTTAGAAGGCGATTCTAACCGACTTGCTCGTTCGGCAGGTATGGCTGTAGCAAACAAACCTGGCGGCACATCGTTTAATCCGTTCCTGATTTTTGGAGGAGTTGGTTTAGGCAAAACACATTTAGCACATGCTATTGGAGTAGAAATCAAGGACAAATATCCAGAAAAAACCGTATTATACATCTCGGCCGAAATTTTTACACAACAGTTTATTGACTCCATTCGAAGAAATAATCGAAATGATTTTATACACTTTTACCAACTCATCGACGTATTAATTATTGATGATGTACAGTTTTTTTCTGGAAAAGTAGGAACTCAAGACGTTTTTTTCCACATTTTTAACTATTTGCACCAAAATGGCAAGCAAGTAATACTTACCTCAGACAAGGCACCTGTAGACATGCAAGACATTGAACAGCGATTGCTTTCTCGATTTAAATGGGGTCTATCTGCCGAGTTACATCAACCTGATTATGAAACACGCATCTCGATTTTAAAAAATATTTTATATCGTGACGGGGTAGAAATGCCCGAAGAAATAATCGAATACGTTGCTAGAAATATTAAATCAAACGTTCGTGAACTTGAAGGGGCAATTATTTCCTTAATTGCTCAATCTTCGTTCAATAAAAAAGAAGTTACTTTAGAATTAGCAAAGCAAATAGTCGAAAAATTTGTCAAAAATGTCAAAAGAGAAATCTCGATTGATTACATCCAAAAAATAGTTTCCGACTATTTTCAGTTGGATATTGACACCCTGCAATCTAAAACTCGAAAGAGACACGTGGTGCAAGCCCGACAATTGGCTATGTTTTTTGCTAAAAAGTTTACAAAAGCATCTCTCGCGAATATTGGATCTCAAATTGGCGACCGTGATCATGCCACAGTTTTACATGCTTGTAAAACCGTTGATAACTTGATAACCACGGATAAACAATTCAAAAAATACGTAGAAGACATTCATAAAAAACTGTCACTCTAAGATGAAAACCAAGATTTTGATGGTGTGTTTAGGCAATATTTGCCGTTCTCCTCTAGCGGAGGGAATTTTAACCGCAAAACTGCCATCTGAGCATTTTACCATCGATTCGGCAGGAACAGGCGATTGGCACGTTGGTTGTCAGCCGGATACGCGTTCAATTAGCATCGCAAAAAGTAAAGGATTAGATATTTCTTATCAAAAAGCACGGCAATTTACCCCGCAAGATTTTACTGATTTTGACTATATCTACGCGATGGATGGCTCTAACTTTAAAAATATCTTGGCGTTAGCTCCCGATGAAAAATCAAAAGAAAAAGTAAAACTGATTTTAAACGAACTTTTTGAAAACGAAAATGTAGATGTTCCTGACCCGTATTTTGGTTTAGAAAACGGATTTGAAATTGTCTATCAAATGCTCGATGAGGCTTGCGATGTTATTGCTGAAAAGCTGTTGAAAAATCATAAAAAGGCTACATAAATCTGAAAGTCAAGAGTTGTTTTTACTTTTTAACAAGGCAACTCAATCCTTTATCACTATTCTTTTAAAATAAAATTGGTTTCCAAACCGTTTACAAGATAGATTGGGTAATAAAAACCAGTTTTTCTAACTCCGCTTCCTAGAATTAGCATTCAATTTAAAGCGAAACCTTTCGTACATTTGTGAATAGAGCAAACAAATATGCCACACTTGACGGGTTGTTTTAAATTTGAAGTAGAAAACACCTTACTAATAGAGTAAGTCATTTTTAATCACTAGAAAATTATGGCAAATTGCTGACGCTATGTGTTTTAGATTTGTAAGAACAAATTTTTGATGGTTGTTTTAAAAAAAATACTGCTGGTTGTTTTACTATTGGTTTGCCAAATTCAGTTTGGGCAAGGACTTGTGCTGCAAATTACTGCTGAACACAAGACGGAGCTTGCTGTAATTGATTCTTTGGGGTATCAACAAAAGCATCGTAACGCTAAAAGTGTCTTGGATGAAGCGCAAAAATTTTCGACTCGACTGCTAGAAATTGGCTATTTAGAACAAGAATTGGTTTCTTCGGGCAAAGTAAATGATACATTATATGTATATACGTTTAGGTTAGGTGAGATTACTCGGTTACTTTATATTAATATGATGCAGGCTGGAAAGTTTTTGAAAGTGGAGCAAGATACGTTGGAGCTACCTATTCAAAAAACAAGTATCTTCTTGCAGGAAAAATTGGACGAATTAGAACGCGAAGGCTTTTCGTTATCGACAGCACAATTGGTTAATTTTAAAAAATACCAAGGCAAACTGTATGCAACTTTAAAGATTAACCCACAGAAAAAGAGAATTTTAGATGCTATTGTAATTACGGGTTATGATAAATTTCCATCGGGACACAGAAAACAGATGGAGCGGCAGTACGTAAAAAAAACGTTTACAAAAAACCGACTTGAAAATCTCTTTAATGACTTTACGAATTTCAGGTTTGTAACACAGGCCCGGTATCCTGAAATATTGTTTACCACTGATAGTACGAAGGCGTTTGTTTATGTAGAAAAATCTAAATCGAATCGGTTTGATGGCTATATTGGTTTTGCAAATAATGAGGCTGGAACGGTTGATTTTACAGGCTACTTAGATATTGCACTGGTAAATATTTTAAATTCGGGCGAAGATTTTAATTTGTACTGGAAAGGCGATGATAATGACCAAGTAACTTTTAATGCACAAATAGAATTACCTTATGTTTTTAAAAGTCGGTTAGGAGCTAAGGCAAATTTGAATATTTTTAAGCAAGACAGCACCTTTCAAAACACGAAAACGGCACTTGATTTAGGCTACTATTTTACATACAATAAAAAACTGTTCGTAGGCTACCAATCCATCGAATCGAGCGATATTCAAAATACAAATTCGGGTTTATTACGTGATTTTGAAAGTCGATTTCTGACTACTTCTTTTGATTATAGAAATTTTACCGACGATGCTCTTTTTCCAGAGCGAACACGTTTTGCGTTTAAAGCAGGAGTTGGCACTCGTACTTCTGCTTTCGATGAGCAAGCACAGCGTTTTATAGAATTGAATTTTAGTCATAATATCTACCTCAACCCTACGAATATTGTACATGTACAAAGTCAGAATTTTTATTTGAACAGTGATGCCATAATTAGCAATGAGTTGTACCGTTTCGGCGGTATTCAATCGATTCGAGGCTTTAACGAAAACAGCTTGCAAGCCAGTACTTTATTTTCGTTGCTTTCAGAATACCGTTATATTTTATCGTCGAGCTTATACGTACATAGCGTTTTGGACTACGGATTTTATGAAGATAACACCACAAAAAGCAAAAACAACCTCTTGGGCTTGGGTTTTGGCGCTGGAATCAAGACAAAAAACGGTTTATTGAATATTATTTATGCCAACGGCAGTTCGGGAAACCAAAGCATAAAACTCACAAATTCAGTGGTTCAGCTTAAGTTTGTTACGTTTTTTTGAACCATTCTAACTTTTTTAAAATTATTCTCATGATGAAAATTCCATTCAAGTACTTCTTTATGAAAACAAATTGCTAGTAAATCCCGAAAGCATACGAGAACTAAATATCTTTTTTTAATTACCTTTGACCCATGGAAAAAGAACATTTAATTTTTGGCATTCGCGCCATTGTAGAAGCCATCACGGCGGGTAAAGAAGTAGACAAAGTTTTTTTACAGAAAGACGCTCAGGGTGAGTTGATGAAAGATTTACTAAAGGTAATGAAGCGGAACAACGTAAACTTTACCTACGTTCCGATAGAAAAATTAAATCGTTTAACGCCTCATAACCATCAGGGTGCCGTGGCTACTATTGCACCTATTTCGTTCGTAGAAATTGAAACATTAGTAGAAAGCATTTTAGAAAAAAATACCAAACCCCTATTTTTGGTTTTAGACCAAATTTCGGATGCAAGAAACTTTGGAGCCATTATCCGAACCGCAGAATGTACTGGAGTTCATGGCATCATTGTACAAAAATCGGGAGCCGCACCCGTAAATGGTGATACAGTAAAAACTTCTGCCGGAGCCGTTTTTAACATTCCAATTTGTCGGGTAGAACACATTAAAGATGCTATCTTTTTTCTGCAAGGCTCTGGTATTAAAACCGTAGCCGCCACCGAAAAAACAGACCAGACTATTTATGAAGTTTCACTCAACGAACCGATAGCTATAATCATGGGCTCGGAAGATAGAGGTATCAATCCCTCTGTTTTAAAAATTGTAGACGAAAAAGCAAAACTACCTATGTTTGGCACAATTGGCTCGCTAAACGTTTCGGTAGCTTGTGGTGCATTTTTATATGAAACCGTAAGACAACGGGGCTAATTTGTAACACACTTTTTTAAAAATCAGGAATACAATGTATAATGCTAAGAAATCTAAACTCCTGAACTTTTCGAATAATCAAAAACAAAAAACCCGAAATTTCAATAGTTTCGGGTTTTTTTTGCTAAAAAATAGTGTTTATTCCAATGCCTTTTTGATTCTTGTAAAAGCTTCCGTTAATTGTGCTTCACTCGTAGCATAGGACAATCGCAAACAGTTGGGATTTCCGAATGCTTCTCCTGTTACGGATGCTACATTGGCTTCGGCCAACAAATACATTGCAAAATCAGTTGCATCTTTGATTTCTGTACCTTTGAGTGTTTTTCCAAAAAAATAAGATACATCTGGAAACACATAAAATGCCCCTTCAGGCACATTTAATTTCAATCCTGGAATGTCTTGTACTAATTTTACAACTAAATCTCTTCTGCTTTTAAAGGCAGCCACCATTTCATGCAACACACTTGGGTCAGCTTCTACAGCAGCAATAGTGGCTCTTTGTGCAATTGAATTAGCGCCAGAGGTTACCTGTCCTTGCATTTTTGTACACGCTTGAGCGATAAATTCGGGTGCTCCAATATAACCAATTCGCCAGCCGGTCATTGCAAAACCTTTAGCAACTCCGTTTACCGTGATGGTTTGGTCAAACATCCCTGGAATAGATGCCATGCTACAAAAAGTGCCTGAGAAATTAATATGTTCGTATATTTCATCAGAAACCACGTAAATCGTATGCTTTTGTTTCAAAATTACTTCGGCTAAAGCTGTTAAATCTTCCTTATTAAACACACTGCCACTCGGATTACATGGCGAACTATACCAAATCATTTTTGTCTTTGGTGTAATTGCAGCTTCGAGTTGTTCGGGTGTAATTTTAAAATTAGTTTCTACCGAAGTTGGCACTTCTATTGGAATGCCGCCCGCCATTTTTACAATTTCAGAATACGAAACCCAATACGGTGCCGGAAGAATTACCTCATCGCCTTCATTGAGCATGACTTGTGCAATATTGTACAAAGAATGTTTAGCACCAGTAGAAACCACAATATTGGAAGGTTTATAATCTAAATTATTATCGCGCTTGAATTTTTTGCAAATGGCTTGCTTCAAATCCAGATAACCTTCAACGGGAGAATACGTACTGTAATTTTCGTCAATTGCTATTTTTGCTGCTTCTTTTATAAAATCAGGTGTATTGAAGTCGGGTTCGCCTAAACTCAAGCTAATGATGTCTTTGCCTTGTGCTTTTAAATCGCGAGCCAAAGCTGCCATGGCCAAAGTTTGAGAGGTTGATATTTTATTAATTCTGTCGGATAATTGATTCATAAATAAAACGTGTGAAATTAATAATTAGATTAAAAAAACAATTTAAAATGCTGTATTAAAACCATTAGTATAATTGAACTAAAACTAAAATCGGTGACAGATTTCAAAAATCTGTACCGATTTAAAATTTGATTTCACTAAAAAACTAGAGCTATCAATACAATGAGCAGCGTTAAACGCCTATTATTGTAAAAACTAAGCCATTGCCGGTTCTTGACCCAGTTCTTTTAAGTGTTTAAAATGTGCCGCCACTGCACTTCTCATAGTTTGAAATTCATGATAAGGCAGGTTACATTCTTTGGCTGTTTGTTTGACAATCTCAGCAATTTTTCCGTAATGAATGTGACTGATATGCGGAAAAATGTGGTGCTCAATTTGGTGATTCAATCCTCCTGTAAACCAATTTACGAGTTTGTTTTTAGGTGCAAAATTTGCCGTAGTATACAATTGATGAATAGCCCATGTGTTTTCCATTTCTCCTTCTTCATTCGGAATAGGATTGGCCGTCTCTTCAACAACATGTGCCAATTGAAAAACGATACTTAAAATCAAACCGGCAGTATAATGCATAATGAAGAAACCCAACAGCACTTTCCACCAAGTGATTCCAATAATCATAGGTAATACTAACCAAACAGCGATATAAATTAGTTTGGTGATAACCAGTACTGTCCATAATTTTGTAGGACTTTGGGGTTCGCCGTACGATAATTTCCTTTTTAAATAAGCTTTCATTTGTTTCCAATCGGTTGTTAATGCCCAGTTGAAAGTCAACAATCCGTACAGAAAAACTGAATAATAGTGTTGAAATTTATGAAACTTGTACCAAGGTGCCGATTTAGTAAATCGGATTATTCTACCTGCGTCTAAATCTTCGTCATGCCCGTGAATGTTGGTGTACGTGTGGTGTAAAACATTATGTTGTACTTGCCAGTTGTGCACATTTCCAGCCAAAATATAGATGCTTCCGCCCATAATTTTGTTGAGCCATGTTTTGTTAGAATAAGAACCGTGGTTTCCGTCGTGCATCACATTCATCCCTACTCCTGCCATTCCAATACCAATGACTACTGATAATAATAGCATCATCCAAAAAGGCATCTGGATAGTTAAAATTAAAAAGTAAGGTGTTAAGAATAGTACAAACATGGTAATGGCTTTCAAATGTAGTTTCCAATTACCTGTTTTTTGTAAGTTGTTTTCTTTGAAATAAGCGTTGACTCTGGAATTTAAAGTACGGAAAAATTTGAGGTTATCTTGTTTAGAGAACGTGGGAATAATGGTATTCATAAAAAGTAAAAATGGAATTATATAATTTTCCAAATATAAAAAATAATAATGTTGAAAACACATCACAAAGGTTAAATATTTCCTCTTAAAAATAGTTACTTTTGCCAAAAAGTTTAGCATGGAGCAAATAATTCGCCACTTTCACAATCTGTCTGATATTCAGAAGCAACAGTTTCAAAAATTAGGTGAGTTATATCCCGAATGGAACGCCAAAATAAATGTTATTTCTCGAAAAGACATAGACCAATTGTATACCAAACACGTGTTACACTCTTTGGCTATTGCAAAAATCCAACCATTTACACCTGGAACGTATGTTTTAGATGTAGGAACCGGTGGTGGATTTCCTGGGATTCCGCTGGCTATTTTATTTCCCGAAACGCGCTTTTATCTCATTGATGTAATCGGAAAAAAAATCAAGGTGGTGCAAGCCGTTGCCGAGGCACTTGATTTAAAAAATGTGAAAGCTGAACAAATTCGTGCCGAAAACGTAAAAGGTGATTTTGATTTTATCGTCAGTCGTGCCGTAACCAACATGCCCGATTTTGTTTCTTGGGTGAAAACCAAAATCAAAAAAGTAAGCAAGCACGAACTTAAAAACGGAATTTTGTATCTCAAAGGAGGCGATTTGACCGAAGAACTAAAGGATTTTCCAAGTGCCAAAGAATACCCTATTTCTGCATTTTTCAGCGATGAATTCTTCGAAACTAAAAAAGTCGTGCATTTGCCTTTGAAGTTCAAGTCGTAGAAAAGATTGAAAGATTACAGTAAAAAAAGCAAAGCCGAATCAACAGTGATTCGGCTTTGTTTTTTTAAATTCATTTATTACAAATCCACAAAAACATCTGCAACAGCAAGTTGAAAATCAGGAAATGCAATGCTTTTTACATATTCATCCTCTGATGCAGGTTTCAGTCCGATGTATATTCCGTCTTGAAGTGTGTACACCAAAATCATTTTCTGCTCAATATCCACTATCCAATATTCTCTTACACCTGCTTCTTCGTACAAGTTAAATTTGGTGTTGGTATCGTGTTTGCTGTTATTTGGCGATAATATTTCCACAATCAAATCTGGAGCTCCATTACAACCCAAGTCATCAAGTTTGTTTGCATCGCAAATAATACAAATATCAGGTTGCACCACCGTAGTTTGTTTTTTTGCAGAAGCAATCGGAAGTCTTACGTCAAAAGGAGCTACAAAAACAGCACATTTTACAGTATTTAAGAAGAACTTGTTTATTTTTTGCGAAACAGTTTGATGCCTCCGATTTGGAGCTGGACTCATTTTATGAATAAAACCACGCAACAACTCTACACGTTCGGTAAATTGCCACTTCAAATAATCTGAAAAGGTATATTGCTTGGTCAAATCTAAATCTGAAAACTTAGTTACCACTTCCATAATACATTAGTTTAAACAAAAATAGAAATTTTATAAATGCTTTGCAAAAAAAGGTCATAAAGCAACTTTGATAAAAAAACCGAGCCAACTTAATGACCCGGTTAATCCTCCCCCAACCCCTCCGAAGGACGGGAGCTTGGAGTGTGAAGGTGATAATAAAATAATTGCAAACTGAAACCTAACCCGAGGCGAAGGTAAACTCTAGCGTGAAACTTGAAACCTGAAACAAACTAATCCATTCCTATGCTCAAAACCTCTAACCTCAAACTTCAAACCTGAAACAAAAACCTACTCTCCCAAAAACGGATACCTGTAATCCTCTGGTGTTACAAAAGTTTCTTTAATTGTTCTTGGCGAAACCCATCTCAACAAGTTCAATGCCGAACCCGCTTTGTCGTTGGTTCCCGAAGCTCTCGCGCCACCAAAAGGTTGCATTCCTACCACAGCACCCGTAGGTTTGTCGTTGATGTAGAAATTTCCAGCCGCATTTTTCAAGGCTTCTGTCGCTTCTGCAATTGCATAACGGTCTTGGCTAAAAATCGCACCCGTTAAAGCATACTCTGATGTTTCGTCAACCAATTTCAATGTTTCCGCCCATTGTGCATCTTCATACACATAAATGGTAATTACTGGACCAAATAATTCGGTTTCCATGGTGGTATATTTCGGATTGGTAGTTACAATAACCGTTGGCTCAATAAAATAACCCTTCGATTTGTCGTAATTTCCACCCACAATAATTTCTGCATCGCTATCTTTCTTGGCTTGGTCAATGTAACTTGCCAATTTATCAAACGAACCTTCGTGAATAACCGCAGTAATAAAGTTGCCAAAATCTTCTGGCGAACCCATTTTCATCGATTTAACATCTTTAATCAATAAATCTTTGACTTCCGGCCACAAACTTTGCGGAATGTAAGCCCGTGAAGCTGCCGAACATTTCTGACCTTGAAACTCAAAAGCACCACGCGAAATTCCCGTAACCACTTGTTTCACGTTTGCCGAAGGATGTGCCACGATAAAATCTTTACCACCCGTTTCTCCCACAATTCTTGGGTAGGTTTTATAAGTGTTGATGTTGGTTCCAATTTGTTTCCAAATGTCTTTAAACACATGAGTCGACCCTGTAAAATGAACACCTGCAAAATCAGGATGTGCAAAGATTGTTTCGCTGATCATTTGAGCATCGCCAAAAACTACGTTAATTACCCCTTCAGGAACGCCTGCTTCCTTAAATACATCGATAATAATTTTTGCCGAAAACACTTGGCTATCGCTTGGTTTCCAAACCACCACATTTCCCATCATAGCTGCACTCGCAGGCAAGTTGGCTGCAATAGCTGTAAAATTAAACGGTGTAATTGCATACACAAAACCTTCTAACGGCCGGTATTCCAATCTATTCCAAACTGACGAATCTGATTTGGGTTGATCGTTATAAATTTGCGTCATAAACTCCACGTTAAAACGCAAAAAGTCGATTAACTCACAAGATGCATCAATCTCCGCCTGATAAATTGTTTTAGACTGTGCAATCATCGTAGCCGCGTTAATTCTTGCACGGTACGGACCTGCAATCAGTTCGGCTGCTTTTAAAAAGATAGCAGCTCTTTGTTCCCAAGCCAAATTGGCCCAGGCTTCTTTCGCTTCTAAAGCCGTTGCAATGGCTTGATCCACGTGCTTTTTCTCGGCCAAGTGATACGTTCCCACCACGTGTTTATGGTCGTGTGGAGCTGTCATATTTCTAGTATTTCCCGTTCTAATTTCTTCGCTTCCAATGTAATTTGGCACATCAATGGTCTCGTTCCACATCTTTTTATAAGCTTCCAAAACCGCTTTTTTCTCCGGACTATTTGGAGCATAAGATTTTACCGGCTCGTTTACCGCTTTGGGCACATTAAAAAAACCTTTTAACATAATATCGTGTAATTTAAATTATCAATAAAAAAATCAGCTACAAAGGTACAAAATCATAATTACATAATCTTTATTGCTTCGCAGAAAGCAATCTCAACCATTGCTTCAAAAAAGCAATCTCAATCATTGCTTCGAAAAAAACAAGCTCAACCATTGCTTTGAAAAAACAATCTCAACCATTGCTTCAAAAAAACAATCTCAACCATTGCTTCAAAAAAGCAATCTCAATCATTGCTTTGAAAAAAGCAATCTCAATCATTGCTTTGAAAAAAGCAATCTCAACCATTGCTTTGAAAAAAGCAATCTCAACAATATGCTTCGACAAAAAGCAATCTCTTTTAATATCAGGAGCGAATCGCTTGGTCTGTGTCAGGTTTCCGTGTTCCCGCCTTCCTTCCACATCTGCCCAAAAAAGGGCAGGATGTTCCCTCCAGTCGGGGCTAGTGGAGTTTCTTGGTTTTGTGTTTGGGATGGCTTGGGATTTTGCGTTGATTATTAGTCATAAATCAAATTCGCAATATATTGACAGATTCTTCTAGAGTGACAAATTTGTAAATAGTAAAAATAGATAACAACTTCCAGCTACTTATTCTGCTCCGCGAAGTTGTTAACTTCGTGGTGAGGATGAAATTTTCTGAACCTTACTTATCGGTCAGAGACCGAAAAACACTTCCTCGAAGTCGGGAGACTTCGAGGAGCGGGTTTTTAAATGTAAAAAACCATTAATTTCTGTACAAACATCTTCATACTTATTTGTCATTCCGTAGGAATCTCAATTATCGCAAGCACAATGTCATTAGGTTTAGCCATAAAGTTGTGATTCTAACGAAGGAAAAATCATAGTAATTTGCTCATCGTTGTTGAGATTCTTCCTTCGTCAGAATGACAAAATCGATTAATTAATCCCTAATTTAAAGACAAAAAGCATAACCCCGCTGCTCATGACCACCATAGTTTTTCAAAACCTTTTTTTACTTCCCCACAACCACTTTACTGTTCTCAGAATATGCAGAAAATTCTGGAGCGTACATGCTTTGCAAAGTTGAAATTCCACTATTAAAATCTCCTTGATTGGTTACTCTTAAATCATGTTCTAAAACATACGTTCCTTTACTTAATTGGTCAAAAAAGAAATGAGTCGCTACATCTTTCGTGCTTTTGTAGTAACTGAAATTTCCTTTCCATTCGTGTTTTGAAATTACATCAACAGGTTCTAATCCAGAAGCCCGTAAATCTTTCAAATGGACAAATTCTAAATCGGTATCCGTTCTAATAGTCAACCGAACAGTTAGTAAATCGCCCACTTTTAAATTTTCGTTCGATATTGTAGTTAATTCTTCGCCAGTTGCAGTTTTTAGTTTTTTAAACAATTTTTTGTCAATAGAAGTACCTTTTGTTTCGTCTTTTTTGATGTTGGCTAACGATTCAAAATATTGCCAATACAAGCTACCAAAACCGGGAACTGCTGTTTTGTTTTCTATCGAAACAGTTGCCATTTTTGGAGAAATTTCTTCGGTAGTGTATTGAATTTTCAAATAGCCCGTTTGCTGTTCGTCGTCTTTGCTTAAAAGTTTTTTGGTATATAATTTCTCATCACCCATTTTAATAATCGTATTTTCTTTCAATGAAATCCAATCTTTTCCTTGATTCATTAGAGCGAAAACAGCTTCGGTAGTTGATTTTGTGGTAGGCCAATTATTCGTTTGCTTGTTTTTAATTAGCCAGACTTTCATCGCATCAATGGTTTCTTTGTCTTTGTCAATTTCGGCGAAAGCCTCAATCAATAAGGCTTGTGTAGCAATACTAGATTGAAACCAGTTAGAATTCGATTTATTTTCAATCCAATACATACCAATTTCGTCATTACTCGAAACGGTTTCTTTCAAATGGGTAATTATTTTTTTGGCAAAATCTTTTTCCTGAAACCGGTTCATAGTCAATGCCAATAAGCCTTTTTCATATAACGAATATGTAAGCCAATCTTCTTTGCATTGTTTCAATTGCGATTTGATTATCGAATCATTTTTGATTGAAATAGGATAATTTTTTAAGAAAAAACTTCTCGTGTATAAGTTATACAGTACTAAAGTGGAAGGTTTACCAATTTTAGCATTTTTTGAATAACTGGAAACAAATTGACGATCCAAATTCGAAATTCCTTTTGAAGCAATATTTTTGTATTTCAAACTATCTTCTGGAAAAAGCATATTCAATCTCCCAATTCCAGCCAAAATGTGTTGTGAAATATACTGATTTTCGCTTCCGCCACTAAACCAAGGAAAACCACCACTTGGCAACATTTTTTCTTCCAGTTTTTTATAGGTTTCAACATTATTTTCTTTCAGAGAAGACAAATCCATCAAAACAGCTAATCGCTTGTTTTTTTCCGCATCGCTTTCGGCGTCTAAAAGCCAAGGTGTTTCTGTCAAAACTATGGATTTTAATTCTTCATTCATTTGTAATTTAGAAGTAACCGACTTCTCGTCTCTCCATTTTTGGAACATTTTTTCGATCTTCGGATTAGAGGAAATTATTTTTTCAGCAATACAATTTGCATAATATTTTGCAAAAACTTGTTCCGAACATTCGTGTTCATACGTCATTAAATAAGGCAAAGACTGCAACGCAATCCAAACCGGATTTGACGTATATTCAAAAGTTAATGCTTGATTTTTAAGCGTTGTCGAGGTATTGTTTTTGAGATTTTCAATTGTAAATTCTCGTTTTGTGTTTCCCTTCACCCAAATGGGGATACTTTCGGTTATCAAAATTTTATCGGTCAAAACAGGTAAAATATTTTCTTCGCCATCGCTTGTGGTTCCTGATTTAGCAATGACTTTGTAACGCAAACCTTGAACTCCTTCTGGAATTGTTATCGTCCAGTCAACCACCACGCTCTCTTTCGGCTTGCAAGTGAAGACTTTTAAATTTTTTGAATTCATTGTTATGGAATCAATTGCGGTATTGGTTGCGGCATCGAATAACAATAAAACTGCATTTCCGGTTTTGACTTCGTTGGTCATGTTGACAATTTTGGTGGTCAAATTAATCACGTCTTTTTCACGCACAAAACGAGGCATATTGGGCATGACCATAATGTCTTTTTGCGAAATAATATCGGTTTCAAAATAACCTGTATCTGCTTTTTTATTATGTCCAAACAATCGCAAACGCCATTTGGTTAACGATTCAGGAGTGGTAAAACTAAAGTTGATATTTCCCTCAGAATCAGTCAATAGGTTGGGAATAAAAAAAGCAGTTTCGTTAAAATTTGTTCTTGTTTTAACTTGTTCCAAAGCTTTCAATTCGTTTTTGGTTGTAATAATTATGACACCATTTTTCGCTCGATTTCCATAAATGGCAACGCCATCTTTGTTTCGCAAAACAGTCACAGATTGTATGTCGTCCTGATTTAAATTTCGAAATCCCTCTGCGGTAACGGGAATACCATCAATCACAAGTAAAGGATCCGTATTGCCACTAATTGATGATGCACCTCTCATGAGCCCATTAAACTTTGCACTTCCGGGACTGCCTGAACTCGAAATTATATTTAGACCTTTTGCTTGACCTTGAAGTGAATTAAGAACGGAACTATTTCGTGCATAATTTAATGTGACAGAAGAAACAGTTGTTTGTGCACGTGTTTTTATAATTTGATCTGCACCTTCACTTACAACAACCACCTCACCTAAATACTGAGACTCTTCAACCAGAGTAACATTAATATTTTTTTCTTTATTGTAAGTGATTATAGCTTCTTTAAATCCGATAAAACTGAAAACCAACGTTTCTCCTTTTTCTATGTCAATTTCATAATATCCATTAAAATCTGTTTGAACGGCACTACTAGTTCCTTCAACATTTACTGTAACGCCAGGCAAAGGAAACCCATCTTCCGAAACTATACCATAAACGGTTTTGGCATTTTTTGGGACATTTGCCAATGCTTTAATTTTTCCCAAATACATTTTGTTGGCATATCCATTTCTGCCTGAAAAGCTAAATCCAAATTTGTTGAAATACGGCTCTGGAGTTGCAATTCTGTTGTAAATTGAATTGAAAAACAAATTATCAAATCGAATACTAGTATCGTACCACTTATCTGAGTTGTGCGAAAATTCAGGAGTAGCGGATTGGTTATAAAAAGGAGTTGATTTCCAAGGCGAAGTGGCAAATTGATCTAAAGAAGTATCGTACATACTCGCCAAAACTTCGGCTTGTAACTTTGTGTTTTTCATCACAAACGACCAATTTTCAGTACTTCCGGGCTCTATTTTATTTCGCATGCTTACGATTTCAAAATCCAATGGCGTGATGAATTCCTCTTTACTAACAGAGATTTCATCAGAAAAATAAATACCTTCCCAAATGGTCGAGAAGTGAAAATGTTGGTCGTTTTCCATTTTCGCTTTCCGCGAAATTTTCACTATCGCATTGCCGTTTTTCAGCTGAATGACTTCTTCTGTTATTTCTTTTGAACCGTCAAAAGAACGTGCAGATACATATAAATTTGGAATAACCGACTTGATTTCGAAGACAAAATTATTTTTATCGTTTACTAATTCATTGATTAGAAAAAGACGTTCTTTAGTAGCTTGCTTGACTTTTGAAATCAACTCAAATCTTCGTTCAGTGCTAATTTCGTTTCCTTTTGGGTCCTTGGTTTCAACGACGATTTTATAATTGGTTGATTTAAAATTTTTCAAAAAAGCCAAATCAACTTCAGTGGTTTTTTCAGTATTAAACGGAATCGTCAAAACCTTTTTCTCCACAATTTCGATGTCTTTTCTTTCGAATGCTTCGTAAGGAAATAATTTTTCATACTCTTCTTTTTCAATAGAATTTAGCTCAGGGAAACGTTCTTTACTAATAAGAAAATGTTCTTGGTTTTCTTCATAAAAAGTTATCGTTCCTTTAGCGTTTATTGGAAAGTTGTTGAGAGTCGTCGCTTTCACAATCAACTTATTTTTCTCTTTTTTTGTTATTTTAGTATTGATTAAACAGCTCACTTGCAACATTTCATCACCAACTTCAATCGCTTTTCTTTTGGTTTGCGTTTCGCCATTTAAATCCGTAATCGATACATCAATAGTGAAATTTATAGATTCTATATCTTCTGCCGAAATGCCCTCTTGACTTGCAACCAGAATGATTTTAAAATTTCCGTTTTTATCTGTTGTCGTTTCTGCATTGCTATTATTTTGACCATTATCAAAATAGTTTTTTTTCAACTCAATACTTTTTGTAACCGAAAAGGCCACTTTCGCATTGGTAAGATTACTTCCCGCCAAGGTTTTGGCGTTTCCTTTAATGGTAACCGTGTCGCCAATGGTATAATTTTCTTTGACTTCATCGAATGAAATTTCAAAAGTTGGACGTTTGTATTCTTCGACTTGAAAGTTAAAATTTCGATAACCATTAAAATCAACATAATCCCAAAACGAATGTTCGTCTTCTTTTTTATTGTAATATTTCACATCCATCTCATAATTATCAGGCTCTTCTATATTGATGCGGAAATTGCCTGTCAAAATATTTTTTGGAATGTCGTATTCGCCAGTAAAGCTTCCAAATTCATTGGTTTGGATATCAAAAGATTTTACCTCATTATCATTTGCGTCTTCAATAATTACACGAACAGTCAAGTCAGGGACCACACTTTTGACGTTATATTTATTTTGAAACATATATGCTTTAAAAAATACTTTTTGTCCGGGACGATAAATCGCTCGGTCGAAGAACACCATGGATTTGGCTTCAAAATATTCTTCATCCTCTGCTACGGATTTTTGTGTTTTCACATAAGAATCATATAAAGTATCGTTGTCTTTTATAAACAAAAGTTGGCTATACTGTTGTGTTTTTTCCTTAGTGAATGGAAATTTTACTTTGCCAATATTATTTGATTTTACGGTTATTTCGTCGTTTTTTGCTATTGCATTCGCTATGGGTTTTCCCGATTTTCTTTCTAATAAAGTAAAACCATCAAAATCTTCAGTTTTTTGTTGAACATAATCAATATCAGAAACTTGAACGGTTTTGTAGGCAAACGCTTTTTGGGTAAAATGATACGGATTTTTGGTTTCAAAAAAGAGTAAGTACCTTCCCATTTCTAGATTATCCATCAACACTTCGGTAGAATATTCAAAATGATCTGTTTTAGTTGGCAGTTTTTTTAAAGTTGATTTCAATGCCTTATTTTTTGAGATATAATCCAAAACAATCGAATCCCGCGAAATATATTTTTCATTAGATTTTCTAAAGTAATTTTGTTGATTTTCAAGTTGTTTAAAAATTTCAAGTGGAATTTTGTAATAACTTACTTTTATTGTATCCACATTCTTGTAGGTAATAAAAGCACGGTAATTTTGATTGGGATACAGATTACTTTTAAAATCTAACGTAAGTTTTTTCTTTAAAATTTGTTCTTTTAAGGTTTCAGCAGCCGCTTTTGCATTCGGATTTTCTCGCTTTTTTAAAATGGAATCAACTAGATTCAATACTTCGGGATAATAATTTTTTTCGCTACTTTTTGAAGTAAGCGAAAAATAATAATTGGCAAAATCCACATCAATATCTTGAAGCAAATAGTCATTTTTTGTTTTCTGTTTTAATGCTGCCAATTCAGCAAAATATTTTTCTTTGTTTTGAATTTTGGAGTAAAACTTCTTCATGCGTTTGTATTGCAAAACATCTAAATCGCGATTTGTATTTTTAAAAGCATGATTTTCATTTATTTGAAAAAAGAATAATAATTTTTTAACTTCTTGATTCGAAATGGTATCTGTTTTTAGACTAGCAAAATCAGCAGGACTTTCAATCATCTTCAAGAACAGACTTTGATAATTTTGATTTCCAGAAACCCTTAGCTTTTGAAAATAAAAATCAATTACTTTATCGTGTAAAAAGTCATAAACAGATAGATTTTTAGCATCTGTAAAAGGAGAAATTTCAAAAATGGAAGAAAATTTAGCGAGTGGAGTTTCATGTAAAACATCTTCCTCTTTTAGCAGTTCGTCGTAAAACGTGGTAATCTCAGTGTCAAAATCTTTTTTAGTCCATGTAAGAAAATCAGTACTATTATTTTTTTCCAAATCAGTCCGACGGTTAATTTCAAAACGATTATTTTGGTAATAATCATTAATCATATCTACATAAATATAACACAAAAGTGCAAGTTGACTTCCTTTGGCATCACGAATTTCACTTTTTAAACGTTCCAAGACTTTCGATTGATAATCCTCATTACGAACTTGTAAAAATTTTGATTGGTAGAAAAAACATTTGATAACCTGATCTTCAATTTTTTTGCGTTTTGCTTTCTTATAAATTTCATCTACAACTTCACTGGCAGATTTCACTTTTCCATCCAACTCAAATTGAATTACTTTTTGCCATTCGTTTTTGAAATCTTGGGCAAATCCGATTGAAAAACTAAAAAAAAACAGAAAAAATAAATATTTGTTCATGTGTTATCGCTTATAATGTAAAAGTTAAAGGAAGCAACAAAATAGTAGAATACTTCTTCGCTTGCTAAAATACAAAAATTCCGTCAGCGTTAACTCAAAATCAAATCATAAAACCAAACGAAGTTAAAAGCCTTTTTTTAGTACTTTTGAAAAAAAAAATTTTGCATGCACTTTTTGATGCTATACTTACTTTTGATTCCTATGCTAAATTTTGCAAATGATTTTAGTAAAGCCGAGGAACCCCCACTTGGCAACATTTTTTCTTCTAACTTTTTTAAATTTTCTTCGTTATTCATTTTCAATGTATTCAAATCCATCAAAATAGCCAATCGTTTGTTTTTCTCGGCATCGCTTTCGGCGCCTAAAAGCCAAGGCGTTTCTGCCAAAACTATGGATTTAAATTTTTCATTCAATTGTAATTTAGAAGTAACCGACTTCTCATCTCTCTGGCTAGCGCGAGCGTCTCGCTCGCTCCACCAAAAAAAACACCATTGTAACAAGGTACGAGCGTAACGCTCGCACTAGCAGCTTGGATTTTGCCATCTGCAACAATGATGATGGCAAATCAACTGGACTAACAATCTAACTTTATCAAATTATTATCAAACTTTATTTCTAACCTAAACGCGATTTTGATTATTTTTGAATCAAAATTAGTTGATGCGCCACTTCATCCTTTTATTCCTAATCATTCCTATGCTAAATTTTGCAAATGATTTTAGTAAAGCCGAGGCACTTTTCAAGCAAGAAAAATTTGCCCAAGCCAAACTTATTTTTGAGAAAATAATTAAAGAACAGCCTACTAACTATAAAGCAATAGAATACTTGGGCGACATTGCAGGTCATTTTAAAAAATGGGACGAAGCACTAACCTACTATGAAAAATTAAAAAAATCCGATGCTAAAAACGCTAATTATCATTTTAAATTCGGTGGCGTTTTAGGTATGAAAGCTCGGGATGGAAGCCGTTTTGCTGCATTGGGATTACTTGACGATGTAGAAAAAGCCTTTTTAACCGCTATTACTTTAGACCCAAAACATGTTGATGCTCGTTGGGCTTTAGTCGAATTTTACTTGCAAGTACCTGGTATTTTAGGCGGCAGCGAAAAAAAAGCACAAAAATATGCCGACGAATTGCGAGCCATTTCTCCCGTTGACGGCTATCTAGCGCGAGGCTACATTCAGGAATATTTTGGCAGATACCTTAAAGCCGAACCCGAATATAAAAAGGCTTTTGAAATCGGGCAATCGCAAACGACCTACCAAAAATTATACAATTTGTACAAAAATAAATTAAGTCAATCTAAAAAAGCAGCAGCCTTAAAACTGTCTTTTGAAAAATAAAAAATCAAAAATGCGAACTCATTTTATAGCAATTGGCGGCAGTGCCATGCACAATCTAGCTTTGGCCTTACACGAAAAAGGCGATACAATAACCGGTAGCGATGATGCTATTTTTGAACCTTCTAAAACCCGCCTAGCAAAAAAAGGCTTATTGCCTCAAGAAATGGGCTGGTTTCCCGATAAAATAACGGCTGATATTGATGCCATTATACTCGGAATGCATGCCAAAGCCGACAACCCTGAATTACTCAAAGCACAAGAAATGGGTTTAAAAATTTACTCCTATCCTGAGTTTTTATACGAACAATCGAAGAACAAAACCCGAGTGGTGATAGGTGGTTCGCATGGAAAAACTACGATTACCTCCATGATTTTGCACGTCATGCAATACCACAATGTGGCCGTAGATTATATGGTGGGAGCTCAACTTGAAGGTTTTGATACGATGGTGCATCTTACTAAAGAAAATGATTTTATAGTGCTAGAAGGCGATGAATATTTGTCGTCACCCATTGATAGACGTCCGAAATTTCATCTCTATCAACCTAATATCGCTTTGATTTCTGGCATTGCCTGGGATCATATCAATGTATTTCCAACCTATGATTTTTATGTAGAACAATTTGAAACTTTCATCGAAAAAATGACCAACGGAGGCATTTTGGTTTACAATGAAGACGATTTAGAAGTAAAAAGAGTTGTAGAGGCTGCTACAAAACCCATTCGGAAAATTCCATACAATACTCCAGAGTATAGCGTAGAAAACGGCACCACTTTGTTAGAAACTCAGGAAGGCCCAATGCCGATTGAAGTTTTTGGAGCCCATAATTTGAATAATCTAGCGGGAGCCAAATGGATTTGTCAAAATATGGGTATCGACGAAGCTGATTTTTATGAAGCAATAGCCACTTTTAAAGGAGCTTCAAAACGATTAGAAAAAATTGCCGAAACCAAAACAGCGGTTGCCTACAAAGATTTTGCCCATTCGCCAAGTAAGGTGAAAGCCACAACCGAAGCGGTAAAAGCACAATATCCCAATCGGAAATTAGTAGCGTGTTTGGAATTACATACTTACAGTAGTTTGAACGCTACGTTTTTAAAAGAATACGAAGGAGCACTGGATGCCGCCGACGTTGCTGTGGTTTTTTATTCGCCTGACGCGGTAAAAATCAAACAACTTGAAGAAGTTACCTACAATCAAATTGCAAAAGCATTCAACCGTACCGACTTGATTATTTTTACCAATCCATTGGATTTTAAGACATTTTTGTTTGAACAACCTTTGAAAGAAAGTGCATTATTACTCATGAGTTCGGGCAACTACGGCGGTTTGAATTTTGATGAAATTCAGGGATTATTGTAAAAACAATCCGTCGAAATTACAAACAATCGCCTTCCTGAGAGGGCGATTTTTTTATGGCACGTACTTGAAATGCCCCATAATTTTATAACTAAACAAACAATCTTCTAAAACTTGTCCGCCACCCACGTTATGAACAATCAAAGGACGTTTCGTTCCCGAAGCATCAGGACGTGATTTGAGGTGTGTAACTATCCCAATGTGTGGTAATTTATCGCCAATTATCCATGTGACGATATCGCCCGTTTTATAGTCTGAGGCATTTTGGGTAACCGCTAATTTCTGACCCTTACGTGTAAAAAAAGTTTCCAAATTAGGAACACGGCGGTGGTCAATATTAGTATCCGTCCTTTTCAAACCCCAGGTTTTAGGATATTTTGCGAAATTACTTTTCATATCTTGGTGTACTTCTTTTTGTAAATCAATTCCTACTTTTCGGTAGGCACGAATAATCACATCGGTACAAACACCTTGACTAGCAGGAACATCGCCATTGGGATACGGTATTGAAACATAGCTGCCGTTATAAACCACTTTGTCTTTGGTTAAACGTATTGCTGCATCAGCCAATTTTTGTTCAAAAGTAGCATTTGGATTATTTTTAAAAATTAAAAAAAATAATCCTAAGATGTAAAGTGATTTTATTAACTTAGTACTTTTATTCTTACTTTTTAACGCCTTAATTCAATTTTTAGTATCAATTAAAACCCTCTAATTTCATGGAACCTTCTTCTTTTCCGATTAAACAATGGGCCGAAGACGACAAGCCTCGCGAAAAATTAATGCTCAAAGGCAAACAAGCACTTAGTGATGCCGAGTTACTGGCTATTTTAATTGGTTCGGGTAGCCGAAACGAAAGTGCCGTAGATTTGAGTAAACGTATTATTGCGAGTGTAGCCAATTTAAAAGCCTTAGGACGTCTCACAATGCAACAACTTATGAGTTTTAAAGGAATTGGTGAAGCAAAAGCTATCACAATTTTGGCCGCGATGGAACTCGGAAGAAGACGAGGTTCGGAGGAAGAAGTAGAATTAACAAAAATCACATCAAGCAAGACGGTTTTCGACCTCATGAATCCCATTATTGGCGATTTGCCACACGAAGAATTCTGGATTTTATACCTCAATAATTCAAATAAAGTAATGTACAAATCGCAATTGAGCAAAGGCGGCATTACCGGAACAGTGGTAGACATTCGTATCTTATTTAAAACCGCTTTCGAACAAAACGCTATCAGTCTCATCTTATGCCACAACCATCCTTCTGGAATTCTAAAACCAAGCGAAGCCGATAAACAAATTACTCACAAAATCAAAGAGGCAGGCAAAGCTTTAGATATCAATATTCTAGACCATTTAATAATTACAAGTACCAGCTATTTTAGCTTCGCCGACGAAGGTATTTTTTAATACCAAAAGTTACGTTAAATAGCTTATCACTTTTTTTAAACTTTAACTAACTTGCACTCGCACAAATACAAGGTATTTCAATAATGATTCAGACTAAAAACCTACTTTTTCAATACAACGAAAAAACACAATTTAAGTTTCCTGACTTGCAATGCAATGCCGGAGAAACATTATTGATTACAGGAATGTCGGGCACCGGAAAAACAACTTTACTGCACCTTCTAGGTGGACTGTTACAGCCTACTTCAGGCGAAATTTTTATCAACGAAAAGAATATTTGTACGCTAAGCTCAAAAAAACTAGACCATTTTAGAGGACAAAATATCGGATTGATTTTACAAAAGGCACACTTCATTTCGGCATTAACCGTGGCAGAAAATATAGAATTAGCTTCATGGCTGACCAATAAGACCAAGAAAAAAGAAAAAACCAAAGAATTACTTTCTTTTTTAGGTTTGGAATCATTTGCCTCAAAATTACCCAACCAATTAAGTGTAGGCCAACAGCAGCGCGTTTCGATAGCAAGAGCTTTAATAAACGAACCGAAACTCCTCCTGGCCGACGAACCCACCTCAAGTTTAGATGACGTAAACACAAAAATTGTCGGGGATTTATTAGCAGAATTGTCTCAAAAATACAAAGCTGCATTGATTATCGTAACCCACGATCAAAGGTTAAAAGAACGTTTTAAAAACGCTGTAGCATTATGATTGGAAAAATTGCTTGGAAAAACATGTGGTTTAAACCACTCAACACGGTTTTAAGTATTGTATTACTAACCGCTAGTGTAGCAATTATTTCGCTACTGATATTGCTACAAAAACAATTTGAAAAACAATTTTCGAGTAATATTGAAGGCGTTGACTTGGTTATTGGAGCCAAAGGAAGTCCGCTGCAATTAATACTTTCTTCAGTATACCAAATGGATGCACCTACCGGAAACATCAATTATGGTAAAGCTAAAGTTTGGATGAAACACCCTTTTGTAAAAACAGCAATCCCGTTGGCTTTCGGTGATAATTATCGCGGTTTTAAAATTGTGGGCACTACCGAAGATTATCTTAAAAAATACGATGCTAAAATTGAATCTGGAACACTTTTCGTTAAAAATTTTGAAGTTGTTGTAGGAAGTGAAGTGGCTCAAAAATTAAACCTCAAATTAGGAGATACATTTTTAAGTTCGCATGGCGATGCCGAAGCAGGCGAAGTGCATGAAGAACATCCTTACGTAGTGAAAGGAATTGCCTCGGCAACCGGTAAAGTAATCGACAACTTAATTCTCTCGAACATCGAAAGCGTTTGGGCAATGCATCATCATGAAGAAGAGGCTGCAACAACCGAAGAACACCATCATGAAGAAGTACACAATCATGATGAAGTACACAATCATGATGAAGACCACGAAATTACTGCCGTGCTGATTAAATTTAAAAACAAAATGGGTTTTGTGCTTTGGCCTCGATTAATAGCCCAAAACACTGATATGCAGGCAGCTTCTCCAGCAATCGAAATCAACAGACTTTTTTCTCTGTTTGGAATCGGACTCGTAGCCTTGCAATACCTAGCCTACGGTATCATGCTAATTTCTGGAATTAGTATTTTTATTGCCTTATACAATACCTTAAAAGAACGAAAATACGAATTTGCTTTGATGCGAGTTTCTGGAGCAAGTCGATTGCAACTCCTCCTTTTAGTGCTGTTTGAAAGCATTTTACTATGCATCGTTGGATTTATTTTTGGTACACTTATTGGAAGACTTGGCTTATACTATATTTCCACTTCAACAGAAGCAGATTATAAAATGAGTTTTAATCCATTCGAAATTGCTTTTAAAGAAGAAGGAATTTTATTTTTGATTACTATTTTTGTCGGAATTATTGCCGCTTTATTGCCAGCTTTAAAAGCATACCGACTTAACATCTCTAAAACATTATCTCATGCGTAATTTAATTTTTATAATCGTGCTATCAATGAGCACATTCATGGCTTCAGCAAAAAACCAACCTACCACCCGTGTTTTTGCATCACATTCGTGCATTTCAATCTTTACCCCGTCGCCCATTGATTCCTTAAACTGGAAACTGTTAGGCATGATTAAATTTATCAAAAAAGCCGATAAAGAATATGGCGAAGTGATGTATCCTCAGGTGAGTCCGTTGCTCAAGCAAAAAGAAAAAAAGCAAATTGCTATTAGCGGATTTATTATTCCAATTGATAATACTACGTATGCTTTGAGCAAAAATGTTTTTGCCAGTTGCTTCTTTTGTGGGCAGGCCGGACCTGAAACCATTATGGGAATTAAATTTAAAGGCGAAACACCAAAGCTAAAAACAGATCAATATGTAACTCTAGTAGGCACTTTTCGCATCAATGAAAAAGATGTAGAAGATTGGATTTACCATATTGACAATGCTGTAATTGTAAAGGGTAAATAAAGTGAACACTAAAATTACAGATATTTTTTTTGATTTAGATCATACGCTTTGGGATTTTGAGAAAAATTCAGCTTTGACTTTCGAGAAAATTTTACCAAAAAACAACATCCATATCGACACAAAGGCATTTATTGCAGCTTATGTCCCGATTAATATTGAATACTGGAAATTATTTCGAGACGACCGAATTTCAAAACAAGAAATGCGTTACGGCCGATTAAGCGATGCTTTCGCTACACTGAATTTAAAATTTGACGATGAAATTTTAGACACCTTATCGAATGATTACATTCAATTTTTACCTACATTTAATCATCTGCATGATGGTGCCATAGAACTGCTAACCTATTTAAAACCGAAATATAATTTGCACATCATTACCAATGGTTTTCAAGATTTGCAAAACTATAAATTGGATAAATCTAACTTAACACCTTATTTTAAAACCGTTACCAATAGCGAATCCGCAGGAGTTAAAAAGCCAAATCCAATTATTTTCGAACACGCCCTACAGTTAGCTAATGCAGACAGAACCTCGAGCCTCATGATAGGCGATTGCCTTGATGCAGATGTAAAAGGAGCTATGAATTGCGGTATGAAAGCAATTTTATTCAATGAAACAACGCAACTAATAGAAGATGACCGCATCTTGCAAGTGAATCATTTACTAGAGTTAAAAAAAATTCTTTAAAAAACTTTTTATACAAACAGCCTAAATAAAAAATTTTTAAAGACAGAAAAATTAAAAGTTCTTAAATCAAACACCTCATCCGATGAAAAAAATGCTTATCCTTATCCTTGCTCTAATGTCGTTACAAACAATAGCGCAAAATTTAAATGATTATCCAACAGTAATTGTGCCCTTAAAATTTGAGTTTCAAACAGAAGAAAACCAATACCGTTTAAGCACCATATTAAAATACCGCCTCGAACAATACGGCTTTAAAGCATATTATAGTACAGACCAAGCCAGTATTCGTTACGATGACCGATGCAAACTCCTCTCTGTCGATGTTGTTAATGAAAGCACATTTCTACTAACAAGAGTAAAAGTTGTTTTTAAAGATTGTAACAATGCTGTTGTTTTTGAATCTGAAATAGGAAGGAGTAAAGAGAAAATGCGTCAAGTGGGTTACAAAGAAGCACTCGAAGAAGCTTTGATATCAGTTAAAGAACACAAATCTAAATTTCCAACGGTGGCAACAATTTCAGAAGAAGTTGATACTGTAAAGAAAGGAACTACAGAAGATGCGAATAATCAAGAAATTAGTACTTTGCTCTTTGCACAACCCATTCCGAATGGATATCAACTCGTAGATTCAACACCTAAAGTAGTATTGAAAATCACTAAAACCTCAGACAGTACTATTTTCATGGCGTCATCAGAAACCAAAAACGGAATGCTTTACAAAAAAGATAATTACTGGCAATTTGAATACTATTTAAACGAAAAATTAATTACCGAAAAACTCAACATAAAGTTTTAGAAATTTGATTTACAAAAAAATAAAAGCCAGACAAAATGTTCGGCTTTTTTATTTTATATGAGTATTTCAAACTGTTTTTAACAGCAAAACCGACTATTCATAAAATAAAAAAAGCCAAACTCCAGAGGTGTTTGGCTTTTTGTCGGGGTGGCAGGATTCGAACCTGCGACCTCCTGCTCCCAAAGCAGGCGCGATAACCGGGCTACGCTACACCCCGAAAGCGGATGCAAATATAATCAAATAATATTGCTGAGCAACCCGTTTTAAAAAATTAAATCTATTATTTTGCAATAGTTAAAAGTTATGGGTTAAAACCTGAAATTTTTTATTTTAGAGTACCTTTGTATTATTAATATAGAATATAAATAAATATGTCAACAACAATTGAAAAAATAAAATGTTTGATCATTGGTTCGGGACCAGCGGGTTACACCGCAGCCATTTATGCCTCTAGAGCTAATATGTTTCCTGTTTTGTATCAAGGCTCACAACCTGGAGGTCAATTAACCACTACAAACGAGGTAGAAAACTGGCCTGGAAATCCAGAAGGCATTACAGGACCCGAAATGATGGTAAACTTGAAAGAGCAAGCTGAACGTTTTGGTGCTGATGTCCGTGACGGTTGGGTTTCAAAAGTTGATTTTTCAGGTCCAATTCATAAAGTATGGATTAATGACGAAAAAGAAATTCACTGTGATACGGTAATTATTTCGACAGGAGCTTCGGCTAAATATTTAGGACTGCCTTCAGAACAACATTACTTAAAAATGGGCGGCGGCGTATCGGCTTGTGCTGTTTGCGACGGATTTTTTTACAGAAATCAAGAAGTGGTAATTGTAGGTGCAGGAGACTCAGCTTGTGAGGAAGCACATTATCTTTCTAAATTATGTAAAAAAGTTACCATGCTTGTGAGAACTTCAAATTTTAGAGCTTCTAAAATTATGCAAGAACGTGTAAGAAAAACAGAGAATATTGAAATTCTCCTCAACACAGAAACGGTTGAAGTAATGGGAGATGGTCAAGTGGTAACAGGGGTAAAAGTTTTGGATAAAAATGTTAACGAGGAAAAAACAATTCCTGCTACTGGCTTTTTTGTCGCTATTGGCCACAAACCTAATACTGATATTTTTAAAGATTTTCTGGAATTAGACGAAACGGGTTACATCATCAACGTTCCAGGTACGGCAAAAACCAATATCCCAGGTGTTTTTGTAGGTGGAGATGCCGCAGACCATGTGTATAGACAAGCTATTACCGCTGCTGGAACGGGCTGTATGGCTGCATTGGATGCAGAAAGGTATTTGGCTGCCAAAGAATCTTAAAAAAAATATACTTTTAAAAATGAGTCCAAATCGGGCTCATTTTTTTTGCAAAACAATACGCTAAATGAGTATCCAAATAAGAATTTTGATTCTTTTGTGATGTAAATTGGCTGCTTGACGCAAATTGACTTTATGACTTTTTGAATAGAGCTTATACCGTTTTGCTTTTCAATTAATTATCCAAAAAACTCCTTTATACAACCCTGATATTTCAAGATGCTTTCAATATCCGTATTTGTCTTTCCAACGATTTTTCAGAAATTCCTTTGTTGCGTTTTCACGTGAATTATTTCCGGGAAAATAAAATGCAGTATTCTTAATTTCGTCGGGTAGAAATTCTTGTTCGGCAAAATTATTTGCATAGTCATGCGAATATTTGTACTCATCGCCATAACCCAAATCCTTCATCAATTTTGTGGGTGCATTACGTAAATGAATAGGCACTGACAAATTACCTGTTTCTTTAACCACTTTTTGTGCCTTTCCGATGGCAAGATACGAGGCATTACTTTTAGGCGAAGTAGCTAAATAAACAGCACATTGGCTCAGGATAACTCGACTTTCAGGATAACCAATAGTAGATACGGCTTGAAAAGTATTGTTGGCCATAATAAATGCTGTCGGGTTGGCATTTCCGATATCTTCGCTAGAAAGAATAAGCATTCGTCTGGCGATAAATTTCACATCTTCGCCGCCTTCTATCATTCTTGCCAACCAATAAACGGCTCCATTTGGATCACTCCCTCGAATGGATTTTATAAATGCAGAAACAATATCATAATGCTGTTCGCCTGTTTTGTCATACAAAACAGTGTTTTGCTGCACCAACTTCAAAACCATTTCGTTGGTAATATCAATTTCATCCGAAGTACAGGCATTGATAACCAATTCAAAAATATTAAGCAACTTTCGGCCATCTCCTCCTGATAGCCTGAGCAATGCTTCCGTTTCCGTTAACTTGATGTTTTTATCTTTCAAATACACATCATTTTGCAGAGCTCTATTCAATAATGCCCACAAATCCTGCTTCGAAAACGAATTTAAAACATAAACCTGACAGCGCGACAGTAAGGCTGGAATTACTTCAAAACTAGGATTTTCAGTGGTGGCACCAATCAATGTAACCCACCCTTTCTCGACCGCTGCAAGAAGTGAATCTTGTTGGGATTTACTAAACCGATGAATTTCATCAATAAATAAAATCGGATTTTTAGTTGTGAAAATACCTCCACTTTGCTTGGCTTTATCGATTACATCGCGAATATCTTTCACCCCCGAATTAATAGCACTCAATACAAAAAAGGGCCGCTGGGCTGTTTGAGCGATGATTTCAGCAAGTGTTGTTTTTCCGGTGCCTGGAGGTCCCCATAAAATTAGAGAAGGAATTGTTCCTTTATTAATTTGTTGTGTCAATGAACCGTCAGGGCCAACTAAGTGTTGCTGACTGATGTAATCTTCTAAAACTTTTGGCCGAATACGTTCGGCGAGAGGTGCTTCCATAAACACAAAATTACTTAAAATTATTGATTTGATTTTTGTAAATTATGACACTTTAACAGCTAATTATTTCTGGTGAACTTCTTGATAATATCTAAATCAAATATGCCTTAATAAGTTGACCGAAACTCTTTTTACATGAACGAAAATCATTTTAAATTTTCTTTATCGGTTGTGGTTTTTCCGCTACTTTTTGTTCTATCCATCTGGACTGTGTATTGGTACGAAATTCGATTTGACCACAACCTGACCGACTTCGGCATTTATCCTCGAACGCTACACGGTTTGCAAGGTGTGGTGTTAAGTCCATTTTTGCACGGTAGTTTAGAGCATTTGTACAGCAACACCATTCCTTCTTTTTTATTACTTGCAGCCTTGCGCTATTTTTATAGAGCCAATTTCTGGAAGGTCTTGCTATACGGCATTTTATTTTCGGGCATATTGACATGGATTATTGCCCGAGAATCGTATCACATTGGCGCCAGCGGATTGATTTACGTGCTAGTGAGTTTTATCTTTTTTAAAGGTTTACGTACCCATTATTTCCGCTTGATTGCGTTATCGTTGCTAATTATTATGGTTTATGGCGGTTTGATTTGGTATGTTTTTCCAAACGTAGAAGAAGGCATTTCCTGGGAAGGTCACCTTGCCGGACTGATAACGGGTCTCGGAATGGCAATTTTTTATAAAACGCCTGATTATAAAACATTTTTAAAGTACGATTGGGAACAACCCGATTACGACCCTACTGGCGATAAATTCATGGAACGTTTTGATGAAAACGGTTTCTTTGTCAATCTTCCCGAGCCCGAAATTACCAAACAAGAGACCGATGTTCTGCCTGAACAACATTCGACCTTTGGCGAAAGCCTGAAAATAGTGTATCATTTTAAAGAAGATAAAAAAGAAGCATAAACAATGGCAGTTTAATTAAAAAACCAACGTGTTTCTTTGCAGTTTTAGCCGTCTTGAAGCGTTTTTTATCCGTTTCGAAGTAAGAACTAAATCTAGTTAATCGCTAAAATATTTTAAGTCAAAAAAATAAACCGCTGATGCATGCCAATTGATTTCGTCTAAAACTAAAAAAAATCAAATGAAGAAACTCACCCTTTGGAAATTGAATCATCGTTTTTAGCAGTAAAAAGCCTTGTTTAATGTCTGTTTAAAATTACAAAAAAATTATCTTTGTCGCTCATATATTTTTTTTGATCATGGCAAAAATACTACTACTTGGGTCCGGGGAATTAGGTAAAGAATTTACAATCGCAGCACAACGCATCGGGCAAACCGTTATTGCGGTAGACAGTTACGAAAATGCTCCGGCGATGCAAGTGGCCAATGATTTTGAGGTAATCAATATGCTCGATGGTACCGAATTAGACCGAATTGTGGCCAAACACCAACCTGATTATATTGTTCCTGAAATTGAAGCCATCCGAACTGAACGTTTTTATGATTATGAAAAACAAGGCATCACGGTAGTTCCGTCGGCAAAAGCGGCCAATTTTACCATGAACCGAAAAGCCATTCGAGATTTAGCGGCAAAAGAATTAGGGCTCAAAACAGCCAAATATGAATATGCAACTACCGCCCAAGAATTACAAAATGCGGTGGCAAAAGTAGGAATTCCGTGTGTGGTAAAGCCTTTGATGAGTTCTTCAGGCAAAGGCCAATCGACGATAAAAACAGAAGCAGATATCGAAAAAGCATGGAAATATGCCGTAGAAGGTTCGAGAGGCGATGTGGTGGAAGTAATCGTGGAAGCTTTTGTAAATTTCAACTCCGAAATTACACTCTTGACGGTAGTGCAACGCGATAATCCTACTCTTTTTTGTGCTCCAATTGGTCATAGACAAGAACGAGGCGATTATCAGGAAAGTTGGCAACCCGCATTAATTTCGGATGCCGCTTTGTATGAAGCCCAAGATATGGCCGAAAAAGTAACCGAAGCTTTGGGCGGTGCGGGAATTTTTGGTGTGGAATTTTTCTTAGCAGATGATGGCGTTTATTTCTCAGAACTATCGCCACGGCCACATGATACCGGCATGGTAACGCTAGCCGGAACACAAACTTTTAATCAATTTGAATTACATCTTCGAGCCATCTTAGGTTTTCCGATATTCGAAATAAAACTAGAAAAAGCAGGTGCAAGTGCTGTGATTTTAGCCAAAGAACATGCAGCGGATATCACCTATGAAGGTTTGGAAAAAATCGCAGCTTTACCGAAAACAGATTTCAGAATTTTTGGAAAAAAAACCAGTCGCCCTTACCGCCGAATGGGTGTTGCCTTAACGTATGACAACTTAGAAATGCCTATATCAGCAATTGTAGAAAGAGCCGTTGCTGCTGCAAAATTGGTGGATCTTACATAGTCAGACTCTCGTGTGTTAAAAAATTTTCGCAATTATTGGTCGTGATAACCTCTGTTTTAGCAATTGAGTAATGGTCGAGAAAGGTTTTAGGAAAATGATGAACGCCTTTTTTACTTTTCCATTTGAATTCAAATGCCGAAAATTGGCCATCTACTTCCTCTATCCAGTCTATTTCTTGCTGCTGATAAGTCCTCCAGAAATAAGTTCGCCCATGCCATTTGTGATAATTCATTAATTTTAAACGTTCAGAAATCATAAAATTTTCCCACAAAGCCCCCACATCTGTTCTAAATTCTAACGATTTAAAATTTCCAATGATCGCGTTACGAATTCCATTATCGTAAAAATATATTTTCCGACTGGTATTTATTTCATTTCGAACGTTTCTCGCCAAAGGTGCAATTCTAAATACAACATAGGCTTTTTCTAAAAGCGAAATGTATTGTTCTACTGTAGCTCTGTCAATACCAATAGTTCTGGAAAGTTCATTATAATTAACCTCGGAACCCATCTGTAAAGCAAGAGCCAACAATAATTTATCTAAAACTTCCGGTTTTCTAATGCCTTGATATTGCAATAAATCTTTATATAAATAGCTACCTGCAATCTGTTTTAAAATGTTTTGAGCGTCAATAGAATGTGTAATAACCTCCGGATAAGTGCCAAATATAAGATAATTAGGAATATTTTTAAAGTTTTGCATCGCTCCAAAATGAAGAGCTAATTCGTTAAAAGTAAAAGGAAGTAAGTTAAATTCCCACTTTCGACCTGTTAGTGGTTCATTAATTTCATTAGCCATTTCTAATGCGGACGAACCGCTAACTAGAACTCTCACTTGTTTGATTTGGTCGTGAATGATTTTCAAAATCAAACCAATGTTAGGAATGCGTTGTGCCTCATCAACAAAAACAGTTGAATGATTTCCAATCAAATTTCTCAATTTACTTTCACCTGCATTCTCTAAAAGTAACCGATCTTCTGCATCATCGCCATTAATAAACAGATAATTTCCTTCGGCATCACAAAGTGACCTAATCAATGTCGTTTTTCCTACTTGCCGTGGACCAATAATAAGCAAGACTTTTCCAGAATTCCATTTTTGGACTAATTGCTTTTTTAAATCTCTCTCTAGTTCCATGTCTTTAAATAAAAGTAGAACAAAGGTACATAATTCAAGATAAAAATTTATCTAATCTATTATTTATATATAAATATGCGATTATAATCTATTAATTTTATATAAATATGTGATTATGAACATAACATTTATTTCAACATGCTATGTAATTGAAATAGAAATTGAGAAAAATATTTCAAAAACTAGAATCTGTCGACACAACTATTCGAATGAAGACTTTTTATTCTAAAAAACATGGTTTTGCTAGAAAGAAAATTTTGTGTAACTTCGAAAACGACTTTGAATAAAGTATATGCTCTCAAAAATTAAAAAATGAACTTATTACTAAAAAATATTGCTAAACATGTTACTTTAACCGAGCATGAAGAACAACTTGTTTTGTCTTTGATCACGGTAGAAATATTCAAATCCAAAACTGTTTTACTCAAGGCAGGTGAGATTTGCAAACAATCTTATTTTGTGACCAAAGGAATTTTACGCAGCTACACCACAGATGAAAATGGCGTAGAACACGTGGTGAGTTTTGCTTGTGCGGAATGGTGGATTGCTGATATGTACAGTTATATTTCGCAACGTCCAGGACAACTTTTTATAGAAGTAAACGAAGATGCAGAAGTGATGATTTTAACGAAAGACAATCAGGAAAAACTGTACTCTGTAGTTCCTAAAATGGAACGTTTTTTCAGAATATTAATCGAAAATTCATTGGTGGCGAATCAGCAACGGTTGATTAATAATCTGACCTTTACAGCTGAGGCTCGGTACGATATATTTACCAAAAAATTTAATACTATTTTGCCCTTTCTTCCGCAAAAACAAATTGCTTCTTACATTGGCGTTACGCCCGAATTTTTCAGTAAAATGAAAGCTAAAATGCTCCGAAAATAACTGTTACTTTTTAATCACTTTGTGAGTTGAAATACCAATTTCATTTTCAATCAGCAAAAAATATGTTCCAGGTTGAAAAACAGAAACGTCCAAAACAGCAGAATGTTGATTGATTTCTTGCATTAGAATTTGTTGACCAAGCATATTGAGCATTTGTAAACGATTGATTACCAGATTAGATTTTACTTGTAATTGATCATTTGACGGATTTGGGAAGATCATAAATTCGCCTTTTTTAACGTCAGAAATATCCAACACATTTGTTGCTTTAAAATTTACTACAGAAAAGCTATCTTCAAAAGCAGGATTGATACTCGTGGTGTTCGATGGATACCAATACGCTTTAAAAAGTGTGCCATAACCCGTGACTTGAGTGTTTACGGCGTCTACCCTCCGAGGTGTTCCTAGTGTTCCAAAATGCCGAATTTCTACCAATAAATTTCCACCCGCATAATAATAAGGTGTTAAAAAATTGATGTCAAAACTAAAACTATTCGGGTTTGAACCACTTGTTACTGCATTGGAAGGCACAACCAAATTGCCTGAACGAACTTGTGTGATGAGACCGATGGCATTCAAAGCAAAATACGGAACGCTATTTTCTGGGCTTACTGCATTGCCTAAATACATATCATAATTAATAAATGTAGCATCGCTTGAAGGCCAAGCGGCAACTGCATTTTCAGGACTTCGGAATGAAATGGCTACCAAATTTTTACCTGCCAAAGGAGCTAATTCACTTGCAGCAATAACCAATTGATACGTAATTTGTGTGTTCGCGAAAGGACCTTGAAACTGATTTGTACCTGTAACCGTGGCGTAATTTGACGGCACCACTTTTTGAGCATCAAACAAGGTGCTTTGCGCAAAACCCATTTGACTGTAAAGAAATAGTCCTAAAAAACTGACTTTGAATAAAATATCTTTTTGTATCAATGCTAAGAATTTAAAATAATAGGTAAAAATACAAATTACATTTGAATTGTATTTTCTTAATCTACATTAACTTGGATTGAAAATGGAGCACGTACTTTTGTACAAGTAGTAAACAAATTATTAAAATAAGAAACGGGCAACCGTAAAAAATAAATTTTTAGACATGAAAAATACTGTTTTACACACCGCAAATTCTAGAGGTCACGCCAATCACGGGTGGCTCGATGCCTACCACAGTTTTAGTTTCGCAAGTTGGTTTAACCCGAACCGAGTACAGTTTGGCGCTTTACGGGTATTGAACGACGATACCATTGCAGGCGGAATGGGTTTCGGAACACACGGCCACGACAATATGGAAATTATCACTATTCCGCTCGAAGGCGATCTAGCACACAAGGACAATATGGGCAATGCCGAAACAATTAAAACTGGCGATGTCCAGGTGATGAGTGCCGGAACCGGAATTCAACACAGCGAATTTAACCCGAACGAAAACCTTCGGACCAAGTTATTTCAGATTTGGCTATTTCCCAACAAACGAAATGTAACCCCTCGTTATCAGCAAATTACTTTAAATCAAGCGTTGCAAAAAAATGAATTTGCACAAATATTATCACCCAATCCAGAAGATGACGGCGTATGGATTCATCAAGATGCTTGGTTTTATTTAAGTGATTTTGATGCGAATTTCAGTAAAAAATTGGCACTCAAAAAAGGAGGAAATGGCTTTTACATCATGAACATAGCCGGTGAAATTGAAGTCGATGGCGAAAAATTGTCAACTAGAGATGCACTTGGTATTTGGGATACATCAGAAATCGAAATCAAAGCCAATACCGCTTCTCAGTTTTTAATTATGGAAGTACCAATGACGGTTTAAATTTATTAATCTAGGTTAAGTTCAGCATATTATATCCAAACTAATTTTGTACACAACAATAAACAACAATAAAATTATGGCAACAACTAATTGGTCTATTGACCCAACTCATTCTACAGTAGGATTTAAAGTAAAACACATGATGTTTACTAACGTTTCTGGTATTTTTGAAACGTATGATGCAACTATTATTTCTGACGAAGGCGATTTTAGCAATGCTACAATCGAGTTTTCTGCAGATATTGCTTCAATCAACACCCACAATACCGACAGAGATAACCACCTGAAAAGTGCTGATTTCTTTGACGCAGAGAATAATCCTAAATTGACATTCAAAGTTTCTTCTTTTGAAAAAGCGGGCAACGACTACGAAATTGCCGGAGATTTAACCATCAAAGGAGTAACTAAATTTGTAAAATTTCCAGCGGAATTTAGCGGATTAATGACCGACCCTTGGGGAAACACCAAAGCAGGTTTAAACATCTCTGGCAAAATCAACCGAAAAGATTGGGGCTTAACCTGGAATGCTGCTCTTGAAACAGGTGGTGTTTTAGTAGGTGAAGAAGTAAAACTCGACATTGAATTGCAACTTTTGAAGCAATAAGCGTTTTAAAAATTTTACCGATAAAATGCCTCAAAATAATATTGATTTTGAGGCATTTTTAGTTTTGGATTTTGTATCCTATTTTTTCCCTATCGAAAGATTATCAAATACCGACACATCAATAACTTGTTCCATATCGACGTCAAAATGAATCTTGATACTGTCGCCTTCCTTAGTAACGGGTAATTCATTTGACAATTGTGAAGATCCCACAAAAATAGAAGGACTACCACTAACCATGAAATAATAAAAACTATTACCGTTTTTGATATCGTTAGAAATTCGTGTTACCACTGAATTCAATACTTTTTTAGGTGTCAACCTTTTAGCATCCAAGCCATTATCAGCCATATTATAGACATTTTTATAAGCCATTAACGTTTCTCGCATAGTATTGCCAACCCCCACAATGGTATAATCTTTTATAGAAACCATAGCAAACATTTTGACCAAACCTCCATCGTCTTTTAAAGTCATGACATAGGTCGGGATGTTATTTATAACATACGGAATTGGCAGCGAGGCACGATATCCTTTTTCTTGCACTTTTCCCTCGGCCGAACTTTTAGCAGCATACTCCGTTGCACCACTTTGTTTGTAATAAAAAGCTTCCTTGGTTCTGGTATCTACCAGTGCAAATCCTACGGTAGACTCCTCTTTTCCAACAGAAGAAAGTCCGGTGTACCAATATGATTTTTGGTTTTCGCCATAAACAAGCGTCAAGCCCTCCGTGGTTTGCAACTTATTTTCATTAGACCAATTCCAATAGCCTTGCACATATTCGCCCCAATCCGAAAGCTGTTCTTCGATAAAATCTATCGGCTGAATTCGATCTACCCAAAGAGGTGTTTCTGCTATAGAATATTGTGTTATGTTGCCCGATTGTGCATCTACAACCAAGGCTCCGTTGGTATCACTACCACCAAATCCGACTTTTTTAGTGTACCTAGATACTACCCAAAACGGATTTCCAGCATCGTCGATTTCGAAACTAAAATCAGCCAAACCTACTGTGGTATTTCCGCTAAAATAAACGTGTCGCTCAATATCCGAACCAAAAAAAGCATTGGGCTGGTATTTAATTTTAATCGGTTTGCCGTTAATTTCCTGCACTAATTTTACATCTCGTTCATTAGTAGCCGAAACCATCACGTAGCCCGGAGTTCCATCGCTGTTATTAAACCATTTTAAAAAACCCGTGTGCAAAAGTGGCGCTACCCAATACAATTTATTATTCACTTTTTGAATGGTAAAATCGCCTATTTCCGCCTGACTTCCCAACGAAGGCTGAGAACCCAGAATTTTTTCTCCCAAGAGCATTGCCAACCGTTCGTCAACCACACGAATTTCATCTAAAGAAATAGGTGCGATATGATTTTTTAAATCGCTACCATTTCTAACCTCCCCAATCAGGTTTCGGTAAGAAGCACTTCTAAACATCGGCAAAGAAGTAACAAGCGGAAGGACCGTAACGTACACCAAAACCAATGCAATCAAATAAATGAACAAAACACTAGGCTTTTTAGTTACCACCACCTGCTGATTTTTCTGGTTAATTGTAAACCGGGAAAAAAGCAACAAGCCAAAAAGTAAAAGTAACAATACAAACACTGGAAGCTTTGTAAACCCATAATTCAAAACGGGTTGCCCGAAATAAAGAAAGCAAAAAGCAATAAAAACGAGTAAAAAACTGCTGATAAACCTATTCATAACGATGCTATTTTTAGTTACATAATTAGTAGCAGAATACATAATTTGTTACAAAAATCAACCGCAATCTTCGTCAAATTTTTCTTAAAACGCGAACATAATTCCTAACGATGGCTCGAACAGACTACTTATTTTCGAAAGAAAGTACGTTCAATTCAGTAAATACCTTATTTTTGTTTTTCAAATTTTAAAAAAGTCAACCATGAAGGCATATATTTTTCCAGGACAAGGAGCACAATTTACAGGAATGGGTAAAGATTTATACGAAAATTCGGCTTTGGCCAAAGAACTTTTCGAAAAAGCCAACGAAATTTTAGGTTTTCGCATTACAGATATTATGTTTGAAGGCACTGCGGAAGAACTCAAAGAAACAAAAGTAACCCAACCCGCAATTTTCTTACATTCGGTAATTTTAGCCAAAACTTTAGGCGAAGATTTTCAACCGCAGATGGTGGCTGGACATTCTTTGGGTGAATTTTCTGCTTTGGTAGCCAACGGGACTTTATCTTTTGAAGACGGATTAAAACTAGTTGCACAACGTGCCTTAGCCATGCAAAAAGCTTGTGAAATAAAACCTTCTACCATGGCTGCCGTACTCGGATTAGACGATACAATTGTAGAAGAAATATGTGCATCAATTGATGGCGTGGTGGTAGCCGCCAATTATAATTGCCCAGGTCAGTTGGTTATTTCTGGCGAGACGACTGCTGTTGAAAAAGCCTGTGAAGCCTTAAAAACTGCTGGAGCAAAACGTGCACTTTTACTTCCCGTGGGAGGCGCTTTTCACTCACCAATGATGGAGCCCGCTCGTGCAGAACTTGCCGCAGCCATAGAAGCCACAACGTTTTCAGAACCAATTTGTCCTGTTTATCAAAACGTTACAGCAAAATCGACTTCTAATCCTACCGAAATCAAGAACAATTTAATTATTCAATTAACAGCTCCTGTAAAATGGACTCAAACCGTACAACAAATGATAGCCGATGGGGCAAGTGAGTTTACCGAAGTAGGTCCAGGAAAAGTATTGATTGGATTAGTAGGAAAAATCAATCGAGAAATACCTGTTTTTTCGGCTTAGAAAAGTGATTATTCAAAAAAAGTAAAAATAAGTCCAATTTCCCTATCTAATAGTAAAGTAATGATCAAAAAAATACTGCCTTTCGAGCGAATCATTTTTCAATCTGATTTACAAAGTCAGGACCTGATGGCACGTCTTCGAGATGCAATATTGCGTAAAGAATACAATGGCAGAACGATTCAAAACGAGTTTAAAATTAAGCGAATTATTAGCTACCGAAATTCATTTTTACCTATAATTAAAGGAGAAGTCAAAGATGATTTTCAAGGTTCCAAAATTCAGGTAACTATGGAATTGATTGGCTTTGTTAAAGTTTTTATGGGGCTTTGGCTTAGTATCGTACTCCTCTTTTTTTTCATGACAGTTCACGAGATGTTATTTGTAGAAAGCCAAGAGTTAGATGCAACCGCCCTTTTGATACCACTAGGTATGGCAATAGCTGGAATACTTTTAACGGTGTTGAGTTTTAAATTTGAAAGCAGAAAAAGTATAAAGGATTTGGAAATTATCTTGCAAGCAAAACGCATTTGACCACAAAAAAAAATGTATTTTCTAACATCTGATGATTTACATGATAATTATTGTAAAAAAAAAGGGATGTTGATGTAGAAAAAGCTACTCTTTAAACTCAATAATCATTTTATTGGAAACAAAGACCCCATCAATAAAACGATCGTCGTTTATAATTTCTATAAAATAATCGGGGGTTAATTGTTCTTTGAGTTGTTTTTTCATCAAAATCAATGCAAAAGAAATCTCAAATGTGCTGTTTTCGTTCAAATAATACTCGAGTTCATCATTTTTGTAATACCGGTCTTTATGCCAATACAATTTTTGAACATACGAGCGAGTTTCATTGGGACCAAAGGTAACTACATCGTTTTTATAACGCTGGGTACTATTTTGTAACAAATCACCCATAGAGTCGGATTGGGTAGCGGTTTTAACGTCATAATCAAAAAGCTTCTGAATCAATTCGATTCTTTTTTGGAAAAAAGTGGTATCAACAATAGGTAAATCGTATAAATCTTGTAATTGTTTATACTGTTCTTTGGTGCCCGTTTTTAAAAATTTATCGCCTTCAAATCGACCACCGTTTTCATAAAGTATAAAAATTTTTCGGGTAGAAAGTGAGAGCCCAAAATCTTTCGGGTTAAAAAAGAATTTGACCGTTTGGTCGGTATTATTTTTAACCGTGTAGAAAACGGTATATTCAACTTCGTTTGAGCTAAGGTTTTCCTTGGAGATATCGGTTATGGCCACTGAAATAACGGATTCTTGAGCAAAACTAAATTGAAAAATTAATAGAAAAAGTAATTTCTTCATGGTTATGGTCTTACGGTATTTTTAGAAAAAGGATTATAAAAAAAAACCTGTCTTAAAATGTATACACTGTTTTTTTTAAAATAAGTACCAAAAAGAGACGCTATTTTACACTGCTCTATTTTTTATTTTAAAACAAATAAAATACAAATTACAGACCTGACCTCAGGTTTAACAAAATTACAAGAAAAACAGATTCGCTTATTCGAAAAAATACCTAAAAACCCAAACGAAAATAACCTCCGAAGACTGATATAATTTAAAACTAAAGACCGTTTTAATGGCATAAAAATTAATCACGCAGCTGTTTAATAGGGTTTTAGACTCAAAATATACACTTTAGATTACTCCTTTTCTTTAGGCTTGTCTTGGTACCAATCGTTAAAAACCTTTTTTGTAGCATATTGATCAGTAAGCGTTTTATAAACTGCATAAACAATAAGGATGTTTCCGACGATAAAAAGTGAAATCAATAATGCATAATTTTCATAAAACTGAAAAAGTAAAAGATAACACAATAAAAAGACGGTGGTTAGGATGAGATATTTCATAAGATTGATTTTCGTACAAATATATTGTTTAGTATTTTTAAAAAAAAGTTAAACAAAAATAAATTTTAATTGCCTTAGGTAAAAAAAGAAAGTTGCGACTACCTTAAATAATTTCAAACCAAGTATTTTTGTGCTTCAATAGATTTGGCAAAATATAATGCAACTAAAAAACCGAACCTCTGCCTATCAATGTTCTATCTAACTTCAAACAAACGTCTGCATTGAAAACACTCGCTGAAATTTTGCAAAAGCAAGAAAACATCAAAGTCATCGCTCCAGAAATTGCATATAAAGATTATGTGGCTTTGGATTTATCAACCAAAACTACTGATAAAATCAATTTGCCTTTAACGGATGCAAAAGCATTTGAAGAATTTGTAGAGGATCATTTGGACAAAAACAACGCTAAAGTCGCCTTTGGAGGTTATCTCGAACAGCGGAATTTATATCAAAGGAGTACGGTTTTTAAAGATGCAAATATCGAAGAACGAAACATTCACATCGGTTTGGACCTTTGGATTAAGGCTGGAACACCTGTTTTAGCAGCATTAGACGGAAAACTGCATAGTTTTCAGAACAATACCGCACTTGGCGATTACGGCCCGACCCTTATTTTAGAACATCAAATTCAAGGAGAAACTTTTTATACGTTATACGGTCATTTGAGTCTAGAAAGTTTAGCAGAAAAAACGGAAGGACAAAGCGTTTTAAAGGGAGAAGTTATAGCAACACTTGGTGCAGCACCTATAAATGGCGACTATGCACCGCATTTGCATTTTCAGATCATCAAAGATTTACAAGGAAAAAAGGGCGATTACCCTGGTGTTTGTGCTTTAAAAGATGTTGGATTTTATCAAGAAAATTGTCCAGACCCCGCTCTTTTATTGAAAATTAAATAAACCGTGCTTCTTCGCAATGATTGTTCAAAACACCTGTAATGAGGTAAGTATCTGAAGTTTTTTCAAAGAAAATATACCAAGTCGTTCGGGCGTTTGATTTGTAAAAAATGTAGTGTGAGCCCAAATGAACTAGGTTTTTCGGGGTGGTTTTGTGTGTGAAAGTTGTGATTTTATCTTTTACAAAATCAAAAATTAAGTCAACATATCGCTCTGCGTTACTTCTGTAACTAAAATATTTATCATAAAATAAAATAAAAACCAGAACCTCCATTTCGTCTAGAAAAAAGTCGGCAAAAATTATTTTTCCCATTTCCATTCGCTCATTCTACCCCGCATTTCGGCTTTTGCTTCTTCTACGGTCAAACCTTTTGCAAACTCTATCTCAAAATCTTTACCAATGCCTTGAATAAGCTTGGATACTTTGTATTCTGTTACTGGCTCTGAAACGGATTTTTCAGCCAGGTTTTCTTTGTTCATATCCAACGTATTAAACTCAAAGATAAAAAATAATGCTCCCGGATTTACTTCAATTCTATTTTATCCAAAATTAATTTAAACGATTCATTTTCCTTATTGCCAATCAAAAAAGTAATTTCTTCAAAACCATCTGCTTCATAGTTAGGAAGATTCAGCGTTCGTCCTCGAAATGAAGGATACAAATCGGCCAATTTCAATTCAATAGTTTGCCACTCGCCGGTAGTTTCAAAAGTGGTAATGTAGGCATAATAGTTATTGGCCTTATCCTTGATGCGAAACTGATACTTTTTTCCATCACCTTTTAATCGGATGGCGACACTACTATTTTTGGTGGTTTTTACTTTTTCGCATTGGTACCGTACCGACGAAAATCCACCGTTATTTTCTAAAGAAACTGTTCCTTGAAATACGCCATGCCCATCTGAATTGATAGAAAAACTTCCTGCTGAAAGACCTCCCATAACACCATCATCAATAATTCGCCAATCTCTTGGCGAAGCATTTTTATTAAAATCATAAATCAGATTTGTACTCATAAACACTAGAATTAAACTCACTAACAACTTCATAACAAGAAATTTAAGATAATTTTGAATCTTGAAAACTACTTTTACCTACGATTGGTTTTTAACTAATCTAAAATAAATATTCGAACAAAGTTATAAAGTCCTGCTGCTCTAAGTTTTTATTTAACAAGGAATTACAAAGAGTTTAGTTATATTCAAAAAAAAAAAAGAGCCTAAGCTCTAATTTTTTGTTCCCACTTCCAGGCACTTGCCAAACTTTCTTCGAGAGTCGACTTTGCTTTCCAGCCCAATACCTCGTTGGCTTTATCGGTATTGGCATACGCGGCGGTAATATCTCCTTCTCTCCTGCCTACAATTTGATAATTTAATTTGGTTTGCGAAACTTTTTCGAATGCATTAATCACTTCCAAAACAGAACTTCCAGTGCCAGTGCCTAAATTAAATGTTTCTACTTTTTCTAGATTTTTTTGTTCCAAAAGACGTTTCAAAGCTACCACGTGGGCTTTTGCCAAATCTACCACGTGAATATAATCACGTATCGCGGTACCATCAGGAGTAGGATAATCATCACCATAAACAGACAATTTTTCGCGCAATCCTATGGCAGTTTGTGTAATAAAAGGCACTAAATTTTGAGGTACTCCAATAGGCAATTCTCCTATTTCTGCCGAAGGATGTGCCCCAACGGGATTAAAATACCGCAAGAGAATCGAGTTAATAGCGGACACTTTAGCTACTTCTGTGATGATTTCTTCGCCAATTTGCTTGGTATTTCCGTAGGGTGACATGGCCTTTTGAATCGGTGCATCTTCGGTTATCGGCATTTTTTCGGCTTGACCATAAACCGTACAAGAAGAACTAAAAATGAAATTAGCCGCTTCCTTTTTTTGCAATTCTTGCAGCAGATAGACTAAGGCTGCAATGTTATTTTCATAATACAACAAAGGATTTTCGACACTTTCGCCTACTGCTTTTGAAGCTGCAAAATGAATTACACCTGAAATATCGCTATGCTTTTGAAAAAATGCTTGTACAGCGCTTTTTTCACGTAAATCCATTTTTTCGAAAAGTGGTTTGACTTTGGTTATATTTTCAATTCCCGCTAAAACTTTTTCAGAAGAGTTAGATAAATCATCAATGATAACTACCTCAAAACCTTCGTTTTGCAACTCGACCACGGTATGCGACCCTATAAAGCCTAAACCTCCTGTTACTAATACTTTCATGTTTGAATTCTATTTTTTATGGTTGTATAATTTTTTGCTGTTTATGTTTATTTCTTCAATTTTCGACTTTGACCCCAATTGCTATTTTTGCTTTGCATGATGCTTGACACTGTAATCAAAAATGGGACGCTGTTTATTATCATTAAAAAAATAATGCAGCGTAATCTTATTTTCACGATAATCGCTCATCACCGGATTTTTATCTAAATTTTCTTGTGCTTTTTGCTTCATCTCGGCAGTTAGTGCTTCATAATCAACAAGGGCACTATCTCTATCTATCGCAATCAAGGTATAGTGATAATTCAAAGTACTTTCGGCAAAAGTGGTGCTGTCTAATCGAGTGGCATCATCAATCATTTTAGGAGCGTTTCGATTCATTTCTTTAGAAATTTCTTCTAACGAATATTTTGACGAAACATGGTACGTTGTCAAAAAATAATTAGTTGCAAAAAAAGCTACCCCTACCGTAACTCCTAATGTCAACAAGATTTTGACCCAACTTTTAGACGACTGCTGTTCCATCGATTATTCAAAAAATTGCAAAACCGTTTTAGTAATATAATCAATTTGTTCATCGTCTAATTCGGTGTGCATGGGCAATGAAATTACCTCTTTTACCAACCGATTAGTTACCGGAAAATCTTCTTCATTATATCTTTCATCGGCATACGCTTTTTGGCTATGCAGCGGTATAGGATAATAAATAGCACATGGAATTTCGTGCTCTAATAAATGTTTCATCAATGCATCACGATCGGCATCAATAATTCGCAACGTATATTGATGAAAAACATGGCAATCACAAGCATCACAAATCATGGGTGCGATGATATTATTATGACCTACAAACGCATTCGAATACTTTCGTGCTGCATTTTGGCGTGCTGCATTGTATGCATTCAAAAATGGCAATTTAGCATTCAAAACCGCTGCCTGAACACTATCTAATCTTGAATTTACTCCTACTACATCATGGTGATATCTTATGTACATGCCGTGGTTTACAATGCCTCGAATGGTATGAGCCAAAGCATCATCATTGGTAAAAATGGCGCCACCATCTCCATAAGCACCTAAATTTTTGGAAGGAAAAAAGGAGGTAGAACCCACATGACCAATAGTGCCTACTTTTACTTTATCGCCCTTAGCATTGGTAAACGTGGCTCCAATGGCTTGAGCATTATCTTCAATGACAAATAAATTATGCTCGGTAGCAATATTCATAATAGCATCCATGTTGGCCGCTCGACCAAAAAGATGTACCGGAACTATGGCTTTGGTTTTTGGCGTAATGGCTTTTTTGATGGCCTCAATAGAAATATTCATATTGTGCAAATCAACATCAACCAAAACAGGGGTCAACTGCAATAAAGCAATCACCTCTACCGTGGCGGCAAAGGTAAAATCAGCTGTTATTACTTCATCGCCTGGTTGTAAACCCAATCCCATCATGGCTATTTGTAAAGCATCCGTACCGTTGGCACACGGAATGACGTGTTTGACACCCATATATGCCTCTAAGTTTTTTTGAAAAGCATGAACTTCTGGACCGTTAATGTAAGTATTGGTATCTAAAACTGCTTGAATAGAAGTATCTACAGTTTCTTTTATTTTTTCGTATTGACCTTTTAAGTCAACCATCTGGATTTTTTTCATTTTAGAAATACGATTTATAAATCAAGCAAAAATAGCAATTAATTGACCGCTAACCAATCATATTTAACCAAAGTGATGTATTTTCGCCTGAAAAAAATAAAGAATGCGTTTTCTATACAATTTAGTCCTTATTATAAGTTCGGTTTTATTAAAAATCATCGCTTTATTCAAACCTAAAATAGCCCTTTTTGTTAAGGGTCGAAAGGATGTTTTTACGGTATTAAGCCAAAAAATTACCTCAAATGATTGTTGCATTTGGTTTCATGCGGCATCGCTTGGCGAATTTGAACAAGGATTACCCGTTATGGAAGCGATGAAAAGAACATTTCCTACACATAAAATAATCTTGACTTTTTTTTCTCCCTCCGGTTATGAAGTCAGAAAAAACACAAAGGCAGCTGATGTGGTGGTATATTTACCATTAGATACCGTTCAAAATGCAAAGCGATTTATAGAACTAGTGCGTCCGGAGATGGCCTTTTTTATTAAATATGAGTATTGGCCCAATTATCTAAACGAGCTTAAAACAAAAGAAATTCCCACGTATTTGATTTCGGGCATTTTTAGAAAAAACCAACTTTTCTTTAAATGGTATGGCGGATTTTACCGAAAAGCACTTGATGCATTTCATCATTTTTTTGTTCAAAATAGCACCTCAAAAGACCTTTTATTATCGTTAAATAAAACCAATGTAACCGTTTCGGGCGATACCCGTTTTGATCGTGTAGCTGCTATTTTAGAACAAGACAATCGCTTGGATTTTATCGAAAAATTTAAAAACAATACAACGACTATAGTGGTAGGAAGTTCGTGGCCGAGAGATGAAGAATTGCTTATTAATTATATCAATACAACTCCAAACAATGTAAAATTCATTATTGCTCCACATAATATAAAGGAAGAACAAATTCAGGAGTTGAAAAAGTCAATTTCAAAAAACACCCTTTTATTTTCAAAAATTGAGGATAATGCAGGGATGGGCAGCCAGCATTCTCTACATGAATATGACGTTTTTATCATCGATACAATCGGAATTTTAACCAAGATTTACAGCTATGCCGATATCGCTTATGTGGGAGGAGGCTTTGGAAATCCAGGAGTACACAACATTTTAGAGCCCGCTACCTTTGGTGTGCCTATTGTTATAGGGCCAAATTTTTCGCATTTTGCCGAGGCAACCGCCTTGGTCAATTTGCAGGGATGCGAGGCTATTTCCAATCAAAAAGAACTCAATGAAGCTTTTGATCATTTGATTCAAAACACCGCTATTCGTGCAGAAAAAGGACATATTTGTAGCACTTTCGTGCAAATGAATAAAAATGCAACTTCAATTATTGTAGCTAAAATAAAATGATTACATTTCGAAATGTAACTACACACGACATTGAACTCATCCTTCCGATGATGCAAGAATTTTATGCCATAGACCAGTATCCTTTTGATTATAAAGTAGCTGAAAACTTGTTTTACACTTTTCTTTCAGATAAAAATTTAGGCACTAGCTGGATTATCGAACAAGACCACATTCCGGTAGGTTATGTTATACTGACCCACATTTTCAGTTTTGAATACCAAGGAAAAATTGCTTTTATTGACGAACTTTTTATCCAAGAAAAAATTAGAGGTAAGGGCATCGGCACGAAAACGCTCCTATTTGTGCAAGAACAAGCAGCTCTAAAAGGCTTAAAATTACTTTATCTCGAAATGGAATCGCATAATGTAGCGGCTGAAAAGCTCTACCGTGCAAACCACTTTTCTACCCATCACCGACAACTGATGAAATACATTCCAAAGCCCTAAAAAATGTTAAATCTGATAATTTTAGCTGTTTAAATAGTATATTGCCGAACATTTCGACTAAAACGAGGTGTTTTTTCGTTTTTTATCAAAACTTGTTTTACTTTTTACTAATATTTTACACATGAAATTTTTAAAATTAATTGTACTATTTTTTGTTTTACAAACGCAAGCCCAACAAGGTGGCATGTGGATTCCTTCTTTATTATCAGGAATGAACGAAGCGGAAATGAAAAATCTTGGGATGAAAATGTCGGCTACCGATATTTATGACGTGAATAAATCAAGCTTAAAAGACGCCGTGCCGCAGTTTAACGGAGGTTGTACAGCAGAAGTCATTTCTTCGAAAGGATTGCTTTTAACCAATCACCATTGTGGTTTTGGCCAGATTCAATCGCATTCTACGGTAGAAAATGATTACTTAACCGAGGGATTTTGGGCCATGAAAATGGAAGATGAAGTACCCAATAAAGACCTCGAAGTTACCTTTATTATTAAAATCGAAGACGTTACAACACAAGTTTTAGATGGCATTTCTAACGTATCTACCGAAGCGGCAAAACAAAAAAAGATTCAAGAAAACATTGCCAATTTAAATAAAACATATCCAAGAGAAAGCTATCAAGGTGTCAGAATTCGGACGTTTTTTGAAGGCAATCAATACATGCTTTTCGTAACAGAATCGTATACCGACATACGGCTAGTGGGAGCGCCACCAAGTTCTATTGGAAAATTTGGTTCGGATACCGACAATTGGGTTTGGCCAAGACACACCGGGGATTTTGCTTTATTTAGAATTTATGCCGACAAAAATAATCGCCCTGCAGCCTATTCTAAAGATAATGTTCCGTACACCCCGAAGCACTTTTTTCCGATTTCGCTTGACGGCGTTTCCGAAGACGATTTCACACTTGTTTTTGGTTATCCAGGCAGAACAAACGAATATTTACCCGCTGTAGCCGTAGCACAAATTGTAAACGAAACCAATCCGGCTAAAATAGAAATCAGAGACAAAGCGCTAAAAGTAGCCGACGGATTTATGAGGAAAGACAAGGCCATCAAAATTCAATATGCCGCCAAGTATGCTAGTATTGCTAATTATTGGAAAAAATGGATTGGTGAAACCCAAGGACTTACCAAATCGAACGCTATTCAGGTTAAAAAAGATCAAGAAACTGCTTTTCAGCAAAAGGTAGTGCAAGCTGGAAAACAAAGTGAATACGGAAACCTATTGGCTGATTTTGACACCCATTACAAAGAAATTTTACCCTACGCCTTGAGTCGTGATTATTTTATGGAAGTAGTGCTAAGAAACACTGAGCTTTTGAGTTTGGGGTACAAACTATTTCAACTAGAGCAAATCCAAGCCACAAGAGGTGAACAAGCTTTTACGGATCGAAAAAATAATTTACGAGCCGGCTTAGGTGAATTTTATAAAGATTTTAATGCGCAAGTAGACGAAAAGGTATTTGAACAATTGATTGATTTGTATCTAAAAAAATCGCCACAGCAGTTTATTCCAGAAAATCTAAAAAATAGTTCCGTTGCTCAATTAACCACTTCGGTTTACGGAACATCAAAAATGACTACTTTAACAGGAGTACAAGAATTATTGACGGGCGATACCCAAACCGTACTAAAAAACCTCAATAATGACAAAGGCTATCAATTGGTTAAAAGTTTAGCTGAAGCATTTATAAATAATGTAAATCCAAAATTTGAGGAAATTAATGCTAAAATTGGTGCTTTACAACGCACTTACATGAAAGCACAATTGGAACTCAACACGGACGCTCGGATTTTTCCTGACGCAAACAGCACGCTTAGAGTAACTTACGGAAAAGTAAAAGGTTACGAACCAAGAGATGCCGTGGCCTACGAGCCTGTAACCTACCTTGATGGCGTAATTGAAAAATACATTCCGGGTGATTATGAATTTGATGTTTCACAAAAATTAATCGACTTATACAACAAAAAAGATTTCGGACCTTACGGAGAAAACGGAAAAATGCCTGTTAATTTTATAGGTACAAACCATACTACGGGAGGAAATTCAGGCAGTCCTGCAATTGACGCCCACGGAAACTTGATTGGATTAAACTTTGACCGCGTTTGGGAAGGCACTATGAGCGACATTTATTATGATCCAGAAATTTGCCGAAACATCATGGTAGATGCACGATACATATTATTTATCATCGATAAATATGCAGGCGCTAAAAATTTAATTGCTGAAATGAAACTAGTACATCCTAAAGATAAAAAGCAAAAAACTAAGAATCAGAAGATTAAAAACAAGAAGAAAAATAATTAACTTACTTTAAGTTTTATTTATGTTTTTGTTTTTTTGGCACAGTAATTGTTACATAATAAAGCGTTGTAAGGGTATTTGATTTTTTTTAAAAAATTTTTCAAAAAAAAATTATCATATCAAAAAATTTATATCTTTGCATCGAATTAATAATTAACCTTTTATAACAAGTAAGATGAAAAAAGTATTTTTAAGTTTAGCATTAGTAGTAGCTTTAAGCGTTTCTTTCGTATCATGTAAAGAAACTAAAACTGAAGAGGCTGCTCCAGTTGAAGAAGTAGCTGCTCCAGTTGAAGAAGTTGAAGCTCCTGCTATGGATTCTACTGTAACTGATTCTACTACTGCTCCAGCTGCTGAAACTCCAGCTGCTCCAGCTCAGTAATTTTAAATTACAGCAAAAAAATTAACCCTACCTTGTGTAGGGTTTTTTTTTGAATATCATTTTTAGTCTGGAAAAACGGGAGCTCCCGAAAAGTCTAATACTTCTGCTTTGGCCACGTATAATGCTACTTCTGCAATTCCTTTTTCTAATCGCAGTGCTGTGGTAAACTTTCTACTCTTAGCATATTCCGTATTATCAATCATTAACTTGTAGAAAAAAGTACCATTTGGCGCTTTAAATCGTACACATTCGGCTGTTGAAGCATTTGCTTTAATCAACTCGATAGCTTCTTCACAATACATTTTGAGCTCATAAGCTTTGCTAGAAAACACAATTTTTCCTTTTCGTGAAGTGTACACGAATTTATACGTGTCGTTGTGCTTTTTAGAAATGACGAAGGCTCCCATACTTACTAAGATTAAGAAAATAGCAGATTAATATAATAAGTAGCATTTTTAAAGAGATAACAAGTTGAATTTCATACTTTTTTTACATTTAAAAAACACTCAAAAATAGCCACAAAAAAACCCGTAATTGTTATTACGGGTCTTTGTACTCAGAGCGGGACTTGAACCCGCACGAACATTGCTGTTCACTGGATTTTAAGTCCAGCGTGTCTACCAATTTCACCATCCGAGCGAATGTGTCTTGGAGCGAAAAACGGGGCTCGAACCCGCGACCTCGACCTTGGCAAGGTCGCGCTCTACCAACTGAGCTATTTTCGCATAATTTTTAAAAGAACTACAACCTTATTACTGTGTTGCGGGTGCAAATGTAGCATTTTTATTTACTTCTACAAACGTTTTTTACAATAATTTTTTTCGTAATTTATAATTTACTGAAAATGTAGTTTTTAAAAAATATTTTTAACATTTCTACTTTTTACTCAACATCCGCTTGATTTCATTTAGCTTCATTAAAGCCTCTACTGGCGTTAAAGTATTAATATCAATACCTAAAATTTCCTCTTTGATTTCCTCTAGTAAAGGATCGTCTAAATTAAAGAAACTCATTTGCATCTCTTGACTTTGAGTCTTTACACTATCTAGTGCTTCAGCTGAATGGTTTTTCTCTAACTTTTTTAAGATTTTTTGAGCACGACTGATTACGGTTTGCGGCATTCCGGCCATTTTAGCCACATGAATTCCGAAACTATGGGCACTCCCCCCTTTGACGAGTTTTCGCAGAAAAAGTACATTATCTTTTAACTCTTTAACGGAAACATTATAATTCTGAATCCGAACAAAAATTTCGGTCATATCATTTAGCTCATGATAATGGGTAGCGAATAATGTTTTGGGTTTTGAGGGATGTTCGTGCAAATATTCGGCAATAGCCCAAGCAATCGAAATTCCATCGTAGGTACTGGTTCCGCGACCAATTTCGTCTAGAAGCACTAAACTTCTATCGGAAATATTATTCAAAATAGAGGCTGTTTCATTCATCTCCACCATAAAAGTAGATTCGCCCATCGAAATATTATCAGAAGCACCTACTCTGGTAAAGATTTTATCTATTACACCCATTTTTACCGATTCTGCAGGCACAAAACAACCCATTTGCGCAAGCAAAACAATCAGTGCCGTTTGGCGTAAAATGGCAGATTTACCCGACATATTCGGTCCTGTAATCATTATTAATTGTTGCGATTCTCGGTCTAAAAATACATCATTAGCAATATACGGGGTGCCAATTGGTAGTTGTTTTTCGATAACGGGATGACGTCCATTTTTAATTTCCAACTCAAAAGAATCATCTAAATCAGGACACACATATTTATTCTCGATAGCGAGTTGCGTAAAAGAAGTTAGGCAGTCCAACTGTGCTACCAAACTCGCATTGAGTTGCACAGGCTTGATATAGGTTGCAATCCAAGTTACTAATTGTTCAAAAAGTTCTGATTCTAGCTTTTGGATTTTTTCCTCCGCCCCTAAAATCTTCGATTCATATTCTTTTAATTCTTCGGTAATGTAGCGTTCAGCATTAACCAAAGTTTGCTTCCGCATCCATTCCGGCGGCACTTTATCTTTATGGCTATTTCGAACTTCAATATAGTAGCCAAAAACATTGTTAAAGGCAATTTTTAAAGAAGAAATTCCCGTTCGTTCCGATTCTCGTTTTTCTATACCTTCTAAAAAATCTTTACCTGAACTCGAAATTGCCCGTAATTCATCAAGCTCACTATTCACTCCTTTGGCTATGGCATTCCCTTTTGCAATAGCAATTGGAGCATCTTGATGTAAAGTTACTTTTATTTTTTCGCGTAGCAAATCGCAACTGTGTAAACTATCGCCAATAATTTTAACCGCTTCATTTTTACTTTCTAAAGCTATTTTCTTGATTGGAATAATAGCGTCAAGGGAATCTTTTAGGTAAATAACCTCACGCGGACTCACTTTTCCGGCTGCAATTTTTGAAATTAAGCGCTCTAAATCTGAAATTTGCTTTATTTGGTATTGAATGTTTTTAAGCAAATTGGTATTATCTTTTAAGTATGCAACTACCTGATGCCGTTTTTGAATGGCTTTCAAATCTTTTAAGGGCAAAGCCAACCAACGCTTCAATAGACGACTTCCCATAGGCGAAATAGTTTTATCAATAACATCCAAAAGCGTTACAGCATTGGGATTATAACTATGATAAAGCTCTAAATTTCTGATGGTAAAGCGGTCCATCCATACGTAAGCATCTTCGGCAATTCGCTGTAAATTAGAGATATGCTGAATTTTATTGTGTTGCGTTTCTGACAAATAATATAAAGCAGCACCCGAAGCGATAATGCCTTCTTGCAAATCTTCTACACCAAAACCCTTAAGCGAATTAGTTTGAAAATGATTCGTGAGTAATTCAAACGCATAGGTTTCTTTATAAATCCAATCTTCGAGATAAAACACATGAAAATCTTCGCCAAAAGCAACTTTAAAATCGGCCTTATTTACTTTAGGAATGAGAACCTCACTTGGATTGAAATTTTGTAGCAACTTATCAACATACTCCTCATTGCCTTGAGCTGTTAAAAATTCGCCGGTAGAAACGTCCAAAAAAGCCACACCTATATTTTTTTTACCAAAATAAATAGACGCTAAAAAATTATTTGATTTGGAATGTAAAACCTCATCATTCATCGAAACACCAGGAGTAACTAGTTCGGTTACGCCACGTTTTACGATGGTTTTAGTCATTTTAGGGTCTTCTAGCTGATCACAAATTGCCACCCGAAGCCCCGCTTTTACTAATTTTGGCAAATACGTATTTAAAGAATGGTGCGGAAAACCAGCCAGAGCCGTATCGGTTTCGGTTCCTGTACCTCTTTTGGTTAAAACGATACCCAGAATTTTAGAGGCTCGAACGGCATCTTCGCCAAAGGTTTCATAAAAATCTCCCACCCGAAAAAGCAAACAAGCATCAGGATATTTGTTTTTAATATCGTTATACTGCTTCATTAACGGCGTTTCTTTTACCTCTTTTTTGTCGGATTTCAAGTCAAGTATTTTTATAAAATTGGAAAATATTTCAAAAAGCGAATTTAAAAATTTAAAGTTTTGAAAGCTACATTTTAGACTTTTAATTTAATTTTAAGAAAACAATGTTTATCTTTTGAATCTAAATACCTAACTTTGTATTCGTATTAATGATTAAACAATAACACAATGAAAAAAAGTATAGCATTTTTTGCCACAGTAGCATTCTTTGCATTTTCGAGCACATTTGCACAAGAGTCTTCAAAAAAAACGACAAAAGCGAAATCACCAAAAGCTAAAACGGAGAAAGTAGCAACTCCTAAAGTACAAGGGCCAGGCATCAGCTTTACCAGTGAAACCATTGATTACGGCACTATCGAACATAAAGCAGATGGTGCAAGAGAGTTCACGTTTACTAACAACGGAACCGAGCCATTATTGATTATGAGTGCTCAAGGTTCTTGCGGCTGTACCGTACCAAGTTATCCACGCGAGCCTATTGCTCCAGGAGCTACGGCTGTAATTGGTGTAAAGTATGATACAAACCGTCCAGGGCCCTTTACTAAATCTATCACTATAACAAGTAATGCTAAAGAAACTCCTTCTAAAGTGTTAACTATTAAAGGAACTGTAAAAGCAGCTCAAATTGCAACTCCTGCAGCAGCAGCGAAAAGCTAATTTGAACCTTACTATCTACTAAAAAGCTTCCTTTCGAGGAGGCTTTTTTTATAAACTCCTTTTAAAAATGAGAAAATTAGACAATAGCGAACTCGACAGAAAGTCGGTAACTGATTTTAAAAATGCTGCAAAAACGCCACTGTGTATTATTTTAGATGATGTCAGAAGTTTGCATAACATAGGTTCCGTTTTTAGAACTGCTGATGCCTTTCTTGTCGAAAAAATTTATTTGTGTGGTATTACTGCAACGCCACCTCATAAAGAAATTCAAAAAACCGCTCTTGGTGCTACAGAAACTGTAGCATGGGAACATTTTGAAAAAGTACTTGATGTGATAAAAAAATTGCAATCTGATGGTTATACTGTTTTTGCCATAGAACAAGTAGAAAATGCTATTTTATTAGATAATTTTAAAGCCGATCCTGATAAAAAATACGCCTTAGTATTTGGCAATGAAGTATATGGCGTTGCACAAGAAGCAGTACTCGCCTCTGATGGTTCTATTGAAATTCCGCAGTTGGGTACAAAACATTCCCTAAACATTGCCGTTAGTGCCGGTATTGTGATCTGGGATTTCTTTAAACAACTTCAATCTTAACTTTTGGGTAGTGCCACACTTATTTGTTCTAAAATATAAATATAGTCCACCTGATTTTTAACAAAATCTAGATCGGAGACATCGAGTACTAAAATATTCAGCTCGGGATGTGTTTTTATAAAATCAAAATAACCTTTATTTATTTTTTCTAAATAATCAGCCGGAATTTCTTGTTCGTAGCTTCGGCCGCGTTTTTTTATGTTTTGCAAAAGACGATTTGTATTTTGATACAAATAAATGTATAAATCGGGCTTAGGAATTTCTTTATAAATAATTTCAAACAATTTTCGATACAACCGAAACTCATCTTCGGTTACCGTTACTTTAGCAAAAATGAGCGATTTAAAAATGTGGTAATCCGCTACAATAAAATCTTTAAATAAATCAAGTTGCGCTAAATCATCCGAAATTTGTTGGTATCTATCCGCCAAGAACGACATCTCTAACGGGAAAGCATAGCGTGCTTGATCTTTATAAAATTTTGGTAAAAACGGATTATCTGCAAATCGCTCCAAGACCATTTTAGCATTAAAATCATCGGCAATTTTATGAGCCAAGGTAGTTTTTCCTGCACCAATATTACCTTCGATGGCAATAAAATTATAGTTATTCACGCGAATTCGAGCCAGTGGATGCTCTAGTTCATCAACGGCAAGGCAATCGCTTTGATCAGGACAATTTTCTATGAGTTCCTGCAAATTTTGCCTTAAAATAGGATGTTCAAATGATACCTTTAAATCAAGCATGGGCTTTAGCACAAAAAGCCGGTTCTGCATTTGAGCATGCGGAATAGTCAACTCTGGGCTAGAAATCACCTCGTTATTGAAGCTAATAATATCAATATCAATAGTTCGTGCTTGGTAGCCACTTTTGTCCAACCGCACACGTCCCAACTCCTGCTCTATTTTATGAATGAGTCGCAAGATTTTTGTGGCAGGCTTTACAGTATGAACCAAAATAACACAATTAAGAAAAGGCTCACTTTCAAAACCCCAAGCGGGCGATTCATAGATTCGGGAAACACCAACCACAGTGGCCATTTTTTGATGGATAACTTCAACACATTCTTGTATCCATTGCTTTCTATTGCCTTGATTACTTCCTATTGATAAAATGATTCGATTTTGCTCCTTCATAACGCACAAATTTAAGTAAAACAATTTCTAAAAAAAGGAAAAGAATAACGAACCTAAAACTTTTTAAAATTTAGCTTTTGTTTTTGTAACAATAGGACCGAATCTAAGACTTATTCTGTAAAATTATAAAGACATGAAATTTTTAGGAAACGTATTGGCAACTGTTGTAGGGTTGTTCGTATTCATTATGCTATTCTTTTTTGGCATTATTTTCATAGGAGTCCTCTTTGGTGGTGAATCTGAAGTAGTTCAAGTGGAAGAAAACTCAGTACTGACACTTGATTTAGGAACTGTATCCAATGATTATACAGGGAAGTTTTCAGACCCGTTGGTAACACTTTTTCAGGGCGAAAAAACCACTGGATTTACAGATGTTTTGGAAGCCGTATCAGCTGCAAAAGAAGACAAAAACATCAGAGGAATTGCCATCGTGAATAATTTTTCGAGTCTTGGCATGGCACAAATGAAAGAATTGCGCGATGCACTTGCTACATTTAAAACCTCAGGAAAGTTTATTGTTTCTTACGCTTCCATTTATACCCAAAAAGAATACTATTTAAATTCTGTAGCCGACACAATTTATCTAAATCCACTTGGCGAAATGGAATTTAAAGGATTGAGTTCAGAGGTTATGTTTTTTAAAAGCCTACAAGAAAAATCAGGTATTAAGCTAGAAGTCATTCGTCATGGAAAATACAAAAGTGCAGTAGAACCTTATATTTCTGATGAAATGAGCGATGCCAACAGAGAACAAATTACTGCCTTACTGAAATCCATTTGGAGCAGTATAGTAACTGATATTTCAAAATCAAGAGGCGTTTCTGTTGCACAACTCAATACCGTAGCGGATAGCCTTTGGGCTCGAACTCCAGAAATGGCAAAAGCTCAAAAATTAATTGATAAAATTGCCTACGAAGATGAGTTTCACGCCGGAATCAAAAAAGCATTGAAAGTAGCTCAAGACGAAGAATACAATAAAATCAGCCTTACTGATTATGTAACGAGTAGTAAAACGAATACTAAAAATACCGATACCGAAAATCAAATCGCGGTGATTTATGCCCAAGGCGAAATTCTATCAGGCGAAGGAGATGTTACATACATTGGCGAGTTATCCATGAATCGCGCTTTGAAAGAAGCTAGAGAAAACGATGACGTTAAAGCAATTGTACTACGAATCAATAGTCCTGGTGGAAATGCCTTAACCTCAGAGCTAATTTGGAGAGAAATTGAACTTACCAAAAAAGCAAAACCAGTGGTAGTATCAATGGGAAATGTGGCGGCCTCAGGTGGTTATTACATCGCTTGTAATGCCAATAAAATTTTTGCAGAAAGCAGTACCATTACCGGTTCGATTGGTGTTTTTGGCATGTTACCCAATTTTTCAACACTTTCTAAAAACATGGGTATCAATACCGTACAAGTAAACACACATAGCAATGCTGCGGATTATAGTCCTTTTGTACCTCTTACTGAAGACTATAAAAAGTTTACCCTTGAGGGTGTAGAACGTGTATACAGCACTTTTGTTAATCGAGTTGCTACCGGAAGAAAAATGACATTTGCACAAGTAGATGAAATTGCACAAGGTAGAGTTTGGTCGGGTGCTGAAGCCAAACAAATTGGTTTAGTAGACGAAATCGGTGGTTTGAAACAAGCTTTGGCAGAAGCCGCAAAACTGGCCAAAGTAAAAGAATATAAAACAATAAACTATCCTGAATTTGACAAAAAATTTGAAGAATTTCTAGAAGGAATGCCATTTGCAACATCCAAAGCGGCCCTGATTGAAGCAGAAATTGGTGCCGAAAACTATAAAATAATGCAACAATTAAAGAAATTATCAAACCGCACAGGCATTCAAACTATTTTACCGTATGAATTATCCATCCGATAATTTGTCACTTGTAAAAAAATAAAGTCCTTTTTACTTCGTAACGATAGACGAGGTAAAAAGGATTTTTTTTTGAGTACCAATCTCCTTGCACAAAACGATGTATAAAAATAAATTTTTAGTAGTGATTTAAAACTTAGTCGCTAAAGCAATCTGTACTACTTTTATGATTTAAAGTCCGTGTGCTAGTTTATGTATAATCAAATATTGTAGTGGGAAACCAATTCACAATAAAACACAAGGAAGAATTTATTTCAGACAGAATCTTTGCTCAAGAATAAATAAATTTTTCTTAAAAAAAGCTTGAAAATTAACTTTTTACATCCAAAGCATCTCGCAAGGCATTTCCAACCATCATAAAAGCAAGCGTTAAAAGCATAATGGCCAAGCCAGGCACGATGGCTAAAAATGGTTTGCCGAGAATGATATAACTGTAATGATCTTTGATCATGCCGCCCCAACTCGGAATTGGTGGCTGAGCACCAAGACCTAAAAAGCTCAAACCACTTTCTACCAAAATTGCCGAGGCAAAATTTGCAGCCGAAATTACAATCACGGGTGCCATAATATTCGGCAAAATGTGATTAAAAATAATCCGAACATGCCCGAAACCAAGAGCTCTTGCCGCCGTGATATACTGCATTTCTTTAAGACTGATGATCTGACCACGAACCACACGAGCCACTTCGACCCACATGGTTAAACCCACAGCCACAAATACTTGCCAAAACCCTTTACCTAAAGTCAAGGTAATGGCAATTACTAAAAGTAAGGTAGGAATAGACCAAATAATATTAACAAGCCACATCACAAAAGCGTCCACTTTTCCGCCGAAATAACCACCTAATGCTCCGAAGAAAATACCTACAACAAGAGAAATTAAAACAGCTATAAAACCAATCGATAGCGAAATTCGCGAACCAATAAGCATTCTACTCAGTAAATCGCGACCGTATTTATCAGTTCCTAAATAGAAAGTTTTTTCTTTAATATGAGTAGCAACAACCTCGTTTATGGATGAGAATCCAATGAACTTGTCCAACCCAATTTCTTTAGTTTGTGCTAATTCGGGCAAATCAGCAAATTCCGTATACACCAATTTTTGCCCTTTGATTTGATACGAAATAATAGGGATTTCAGAATTTTGATTAGGAAAACCCATAAACAGGTTTGCTAATTTGGAGTCTGATGGCTCTTGCAAAGGTATTGATAACAACTTCACTGTAAAACCAGGAGGTTTAGAATGGATAGCCAGATGCATTTGATTGGCATTTTCGGAAGAATCTGGTGCTAGAAGGTAAGCAAAAATACTCATGAACAATAACACAATGATAAACCACAAACTAAAAACGCCCCAAAAATTCTTTTTGAATTTTTGAAGCGCAATTTTAGATAAAGATTGTGTAGCACTATCCATTTATTATAAAGAACCTACAAGTTTAGCTTTCTTGGTTTTTGGAGCCTGAACCTGCACTTTATTACCTTTAGAAGTTTGTAAATCATCCAGAATATTCAATGCCTCTTCTACATAAGCGTCTTTCGACAAACTCTCATGCCAACGCACTCTTTTTTCTTTTAACAAGGTATCCTTTTCCATCATGGCCAATTCGTATGGTAACGAGTTGAATTTCAAATTGTTTTTATACGTAGAAATTGGTTTATATTTTTTTGTTTCTTGCTCAATTTGTTGCTGTTCGGCCTCAAATTTTTTCAAATTTAAATTGTAAATATTTTCATCACGGCGTTTACTCAACCACTTGGCATTTTCGTCTATGAGCATAAACTGCGGATTCGATTTTACACGGGCATTACTTTTTGCAATAACATTTTCATAATTAGCAATAGCCCACGGCTGATAATTGGCAGGCTCAATTTTGTCCCAAGGCATTGCATTTTTCACATCACGTTCGCCAACTTCTACATTAGAAAAACGATCGGGCATGTGAACATCACTTGATACGCCTTTGAGTTGTGTTGAACCACCGTTAATTCTATAAAACTTTTGGGTAGTGGTTTTAAGCGCTCCTAAGTCACCAAAAGAACTGTTTCTGATGTACCGATTTAATTCATACACATTTTGCACAGTTCCTTTTCCAAAAGAATGTTTACTTCCCACAACGATACCGCGTTTATAATCTTGAATGGCTGCGGCAAGAATTTCTGATGCCGATGCCGAAAAATTGTTAATCATAACCACCAACGGACCATCCCATTCTACGGCAGTATTAGTATCGGACAATACTTCTCGGTCTTGGTTTACGGCCTTAACTTGAACTACAGGACCTTCTTTGATAAACATTCCTGCGATGTCAACAACGGTAGAAAGCGAGCCGCCTCCGTTATCTCTCAAGTCCATAACAATCCCGTTAACACCCTCTTTTTTAAGACGTTCAATCTCTAATCGAACATCTTTTGCAGCATCTCGGCCACTTCTGTCAGCAAAATCAATGTAGAATTTAGGCAAGTAAATAATACCATATTTCAAGCCGTCTTTATCAACAATACTAGATTTTGCATAGGTTTCTTCTAATTCTACTTCGTCTCTAATGATAGAAATAATCTTGATGCTACCATCTGCTTTTTTTACAGTAAGTCGTACCTCAGTACCTTTTGGTCCTTTGATTTTTTTTACCACATCGTCTAATCGCATCCCAACAATATCTACAAATTCTTCTTTGCCTTGAGCAACTTTCATCACTACATCTCCCGCTTCTAACTCTTGACCTCTCCAGGCCGGACCTCCAGAAATAAGGTCGGTAATCTCGGTATAATCATTTTTCTTTTGCAAACGAGCACCAATCCCGAAGAATTTACCGCTCATACTTACGTCAAATTTTTCTTTATCTTCAGGAGCCAAATAGGATGTATGAGGATCAAAATTTTCAGCAATACTATTTAAATAAATACCAAAATAATCTTCGCGTGTCAACTCACTCATAAAAGTGTAGACCTCATCTAAAGATTTTTTTGCATTTTCTCGTGTTTCTTGTTCTAGTTTCTCAAATGATTTTGGTTCTAAATCTTCCTTTTTGAGTTTACTTTGATCCGTTTTAGATAGTGAATCTTTCTTTTTTTCAAAATCCAATTTATCAGTTAAAGAAGCAAGAGTTGACAGTTTAATTTGTTTTCTCCAGCGGTCTTTGAGTTCCGCAGTATTATTGGCGTAGGGAGTTTTTTCGTAGTCTGTGTTTACTTCTTCCTCTTGCGTATAATCAAAGGGCTTTTCGAGAACATCTGTATAATAAGCTTTACTTTCCTTCGTACGAAGCATCAACCTGTTGTAAGTCAAATCAAAAAAAGATAAATCTTTGTTTAAAATATGGTCGTCTAACAGAAGTTTATACTTCGAAAACTCCTCTATATCGCTTTGCATAAATAAACGTCGAGACGGATCTAGCCCTTCTAAATAACTATTATATAAGGTTTCTGAAAATGCGTCGTCAATTTCTTTGGGGTCATAATGCCCTCTTTCAATCACAAAAGTCATGAGTTGTAGAAGTGCTTTATCTTTTTCAGGGTCAGACTTTTCCTGAGGCAAAAAGCTAAACAATGCCACAGAAATGATAGCTGTAAATGCTATTATTTTAATATTTTTTTTCATAAATCTCAATATGGAGTTCATCTATTTAGGTGCTCTAATTTTTACACTAAATTAGCTATAAAATTGTGCCAAGTAAACAGCACTAGCGATAATTTTTTGTTAAAGATGCTAAATTAATAACTTCCCGTGGAAAATGCTTATTTTAGCCTTATATTTTTTAGGAAAATTGTAAACAAAAATAGCTTGTAAAAAGTGCTCAAAAAAATGAACAAAAAACCTCTTATTTTAGTGACCAACGATGACGGCATTACGGCACCTGGTATCAGGATGCTTATTTCGATAATGAAAGAAATTGGTGAAGTAGTTGTAGTAGCTCCCGACAAACCACAAAGTGCCACTGGGCATTCTATCACTATAAACAACACACTTTACTTGAATGAAATTTCTACTGAGGAAGCTGATTGTAAAGAAATTAGCTGTTCAGGAACTCCTGTAGACTGCGTAAAATTGGCCGTAGCCGAAATAGTAAAACGCAAGCCCGATTTATGTGTTTCAGGAATTAATCACGGTTCTAATTCTTCCATAAACGTTATTTATTCCGGAACGATGAGTGCTGCTGTAGAAGCCGGAATAGAAGGAATTCCTGCCATCGGTTTTTCGCTATTGGATTATAATTGGAACGCCGATTTTAGTCATAGTAAGAAATTTATTCGTAAAATTGCCCTTGAAGTGTTGCAAAATGGATTACCAGAAGGCGTTGTTTTGAATGTAAATATTCCGAAAATGCAGGAAAATGACATTAAAGGAATAAAAATTTGTCGCCAAGCGAAAGCAGTTTGGCAAGAGAAATTTGACAAAAGACAAACTCCACAAGGCAGAAACTACTATTGGTTAACGGGTGAATTTGTTAATTTAGACCGAGGCGATGATACCGATGAATGGGCTTTAAATCATGGCTATATCTCTATAGTTCCCGTTCACTTTGACCTCACCGCTCATCACGCAATGCAACAATTAAACACTTGGAATCTCAATGAAGAAAATTGATTTACTCTACGGATTTATCATCGGAGTCTGTGCCGCATGCATTGGCGTATATCTTTATGTACAATTTGTAACCGACTACACCATAAGCGAAAGTTTTAGCATTTTAAGACAACAAGGACAACTAGGAAAACTTATAGCCTTAGGTGCAGTATTAAACATTGCAGTTTTTTTTCTTTTATTAAAAATAAATAAAGATTTGATGGCAAGAGGCGTTGTTCTAGCTACGATAATCCTTACCATAGTAACTTTATTTGCCTAAATACCAATGTAATGAAATATTATATTATTGCAGGAGAAGCCTCAGGAGATTTGCATGGATCAAACTTGATGAAATCAATCTATAAAGAAGATCAAAATGCTGATATTCGTTTTTGGGGTGGCGATTTAATGCAACAAACGGGCGGTCAAATAGTTAAACATTACCGCGACTTAGCCTTCATGGGTTTTGCCGAAGTACTGCTAAACTTAAAAACTATTTTAGGAAATATTAAGTTGTGCAAAACAGATATTGTAGCATTTAATCCGGATGTCATTATATTTATAGATTATCCTGGTTTTAATATGCGAATAGCAAAATGGGCAAAAATAAGAGGCATTAAAACCCATTATTATATTTCACCACAAATTTGGGCTTGGAAAGAAAATAGAATCAAAGACATCAAACGCGATTTTGATGCCCTTTATGTAATCTTGCCCTTCGAAAAAGACTTTTACGAAAAAAAACACCATTTTCCAGTTCATTTTGTAGGACATCCCTTGATTGATGCCATAAAAAACAGGGATGCAACTACGCAACAAACGTTTAGAAAACAATATAATTTAGACCAAAGGCCTATTATTGCCTTACTTCCCGGAAGTCGTAAGCAAGAAATTGCTAAAATGCTTTCCATCATGTTGAGTGTCGTGACTGATTTTTCTGATTATCAATTTGTTATTGCTGGAGCTCCTAGTCAGGAATTTGGATTTTATAAACCCTTTTTAACCAACGAAAATGTGCACTTTATTTCCAATAAAACCTACGATTTACTTTCTGTCTCTCATGCCGCATTGGTTACTTCGGGTACAGCCACACTTGAAACCGCATTATTCAATGTGCCTGAAGTGGTATGTTACAAAGGAAGTTGGATTTCCTATCAAATAGCCAAACGGGTTGTTACTTTAAAGTACATTTCGCTCGTAAATTTAATAATGGACAAACCCGTTGTGAAAGAACTTATTCAGGATGATTTTACTACTGATAATTTAAAATCAGAATTAAAAAAGATTTTAGATATTGAGAATCGTAAGCAAATTTTTGATGATTATCGGCAACTAGAAGCAGTTTTGGGAGGTCCTGGAGCGAGTGATAAAACAGCAAAACTAATTGTAAATGCTGTAAAGTAAATTAGATTTTAAAAAAATCACACTAATAATTTCTCAACCTAAAAATATTTTTTTAACTTTGAAAATGGTACAATGTTTGATAATCTCTGGAGTAGAAAGTTGATTCCAATCGAAAATCATTTTTATCCATAAATCTAAAGGTGGATTGCGAAGAACACCTGAAAAATAAAAATAAATATGTTAGCGACAAAAAATATACTTTTAACGTTTTTACTCTTTTTCACTTTAACAAGTGGTTTTGGTCAGATTATTACCTCCAAAAAAGAAGCCGTAAAAAAAGGCGTTTACACTTCTCCCGAAGCCAATTCTAAAAAAAACAAATCTCAAGGCACGGACAGTGCTTCTTCATCAGACGCAAAAATTGCTAAAAACAACAAGTCGTCTAACCCAAATTTAAAAAACATTATTGCAGAAGAAAACGATGATGATATAGTAATTTCTGAACCTGAAAACTATGTAGCCATTCAAATGATTAATAATGCCATGCAGTTTTTAGGTGTTCGGTACAGAGGTGGCGGCACGTCTACAGACGGCATGGACTGTTCAGGAATGGTAACGGCAGTCTACAATTTATTTGGCATACCGATTCCGCGGTCTTCTCGAGAAATGGCTACCATTGGAGAAAAAATAGATAGCGCACAAGTAAAAAAAGGAGACCTAATTTTTTTTAAAACCAACGGCAGACGAGCCATCAATCATGTAGGAATGGTAATTGATATTGTTGGCGATGAAATAAAATTTATCCACTCATCTACCTCTAAGGGTGTTATCATTTCCTCTACAAAAGAACACTACTATCAAAAAACTTTTGCTCAAATTAATCGAATTTTATCGAACTTATAAGATTTTTTCTTAATTTCGGATAATGAAGGTGCTTCAATATCCGCTTACATTAATTACGTTTTTCTTTGTTTTTGGAATACTATTTAACCGGTATAGCAGTGTTACCGCCGATACAAGTTTACTGATGGTAGTATTTTCGGCAGTAATTTTCTTTATTGCTTATTGGACTACCAAAACCTCCAGAAACACAAATTTAAAACTAGCCTTTTGGTTAGCTGTACAAATATTGTCTTTTTCCATTGGAAATTTTTCAGCCATTATTCACCAAGAAAGTATTCAGAAAAATCATTATGTTCATTCTGAATTTTCTTTTAAAGACCAATCCGTAATAAAAGTCGTGGTCTTGGAACGGTGGAAATCGACTGAAAAAAACCACCGCTTTGTAGCTGAAATTTTCAAAATCAATGACAGCACTTTTAACGGAAAAATTGTGCTCAATTTCCGAAAGAATAATACTACAAAAAATGTTATTGTTGGCTCGAAACTGGCCATTTACGGCAAAATTTTACCTTTGCAAAAACCCTTCAATCCGAATCAATTTGATTATAGTGAATTTCTGATAAACAAATCGATTTATGGTCAAATTTATACAGACGATGCAGCCATTTTGGTATATCCCGTTCCTGAAAAAAGTTTGGCCTATTACAGCGCTATTTTTAGAAATAGGGTTATTGACAACTTAAAAAACAGCGGTTTGAGCCCAACCGAATTAGGAGTAGTTCATGCTTTGATTCTTGGACAACGCCAAGATTTAGATCCTGATGTATTGCAAAATTATCAATATGCTGGCGTGATTCATATACTATCGGTATCAGGATTACATGTAGGTTTTTTGGTTATTTTCTTGAATTTTTTCTTGAATTTTCTACCGAACACCAATCACTATCGGGTTTTTAAAGTGCTGACCGTAATTATAGTTTTGTGGGGGTTTGCATTAATTGCTGGGTTTTCTCCTTCGGTGGTTCGCTCTGTAACCATGTTTTCGTTTGTAGCAATTGGCATGTACAAAAGGCGTAAAACCTACATTTTCTATACGTTTTACTGTTCGGTATTACTTATTTTACTGTTTGAACCTTCATTTTTATTTGATGTTGGTTTTCAGTTGAGTTATTTAGCTTTGTTTTTTATTCTTTGGCTCCAGCCTGAATTTTCTAAAATATGGGAACCAAAAAATGTGATTTTAAAACATCTGTGGGATGTCTTGACAATTACTTTTGCGGCCCAACTCGGAACGATGCCGTTGAGTTTGTATTATTTTCATCAATTTCCAGGTTTGTTTTTCTTGGCCAATTTGATGATTATGTTTTTGATTACCATCATAATGGGAGTTGGTCTATTTCTTGTTTTGATTGCATTTTGGACAGAAATCCCAACTTTCATTGTAAAAGTACTGGAGTACATGATTTGGTTTTTAAATAAGATTGTGGAGCAAATTGCTTCTGTAGAGTCTTTGATTTTTAAAGATATACCTTTTAATTTTTGGATGATGTTGAGCTTATTTCTTACCGTATTTGCATTTGGTTACTTTGTAATTATCCGGAATTACAAAACGAGTATGCTGCTGTTACTATCCATTTTATTGTTTCAAACCAGCTACTTTTTATTCGACTGGAATGCTAGAAAAGTTAACGAGTTGATAGTTTTTCAAGCAAAAAATAGCTCCCTGATTCTAGAACGAAAAGGAAAAGAACTAATTGTTTTTTCTCACACCTTAACTCCAGAAGTACTAAAAACGGATCGTACTATTCAATCCTATAATGTTGCCCATAGCACTTTTATAAAACACAATCGTCCCGTTCCGAACTTGTTGTTTTTTAACGGAAAAAAAATAGTAATACTAGATAGCTCATCGGTTTTTGTTCCCGATTTAAAGCCAGATGTAGTACTTGTAACGCAATCGCCAAAGGTAAATTTTGAACGTTTAGTATTTCATTATGAGCCAAAAATTGTAATTGCAGATGCTTCCAATTATAAAAATGTAGTTCAACGCTTGAGACAAACTTGTAGGGAACAAAAAATCCCTTTCCATGCGATAGCCGAAAAGGGATTTTATACGATTAAATAACTTTTTTTACTTGTTGGCTAGAATTTGATTCGCTCCAGGCAACCATGCTTGCGGTCCATTGGCCACATATCCTGTACTCCCTAAGCGAGTAAACGAGATTTTACCGTCTACTTTAACCGGTTGTACGAACCAAACAGTGGGATAACCTCGGATACCAAACATCTGCTCCAAGTTTCGGTTTTGTTGAGCCAATGCAGGCTCTAATTGTTTTCTTCTTGGAAAATCTAACTCAACTAGTGTTACATTTTCACTGGCCCACTTGGTAAATTCAGGTGTTTTAAAAACTTCTTTTTGTAATCTGATGCACCATCCGCACCAATCACTGCCAGTAAAAAAGAGCATTAATGGCTTTTTATTCTTAATGGCGAGTTCGCTAGCTTGATTCACGTCGGTGTGCCAAGTTAATTCTTGAGCATTGATTGCAAACGAAGAAAGGGATAATAATGCGATAAAAACTATTTTTTTCATGATGTTTATTTTTTTCAAAGATATTCAAATTTGATACCAAAATTAAGCAGATTATTTAACTTCTTGCATAAGTTTTTTAACAAAAGGCGAAATCACTATTAGAACAACCCCAGCAATCAAAGCATACACACCTAATTGATAATAACCGTCGGCATACACGTTAAGTTTTTCTAAATTAGTAGCATTTTCTGATGCTTCTGCAATATTTGCTCCAAGAAGTCCTGCAAAATATTGACCATAAGCACTAGCTAAAAACCACATTCCCATAATGACAGCTTGTGTTTTTTGTGGAGATAATTTGGTCATTGCCGACATTCCGATTGGTGATAGACAGAGTTCGCCAAACGTAATTACAAACCAGCCAAATGTAAACAGTCCTAAAGAAGTTCTTCCGTTTAAGTCGGCAAAAAATTTAGTGTAATAAAATATCCAAAAACCACCTGCTAGAAAAATAAAAGCCAAACCAAATTTAATTACTGTATTGGGTTCGATTTTTCTTTTATTCATCCAAAGCCAGATCAAACCAACTAAAGCTGCAAATCCGATTACGAATAACGAGTTGGCCGAATTGTTGACTCCATTTGGACTTAATTCAACTCCTAAGATTTCGTTATTTAAATTGTTGGCAGCGAATAAACTCAATGAGCCGCCGCTTTGCTCAAAAAACGCCCAGAAGAAAATGGAGAAAATGATAAAAACGAGTGCAGCCACTAATTTTTTGTTTTCTACTGTAGAGAAATTTCGCATTTCAAAAAACAAGTACAATATGGAAGCGGGGCCAATAACCATCATGAAATAATCGGTATACTCTGTATTGGCAACCATGATAATTATTATAGGAATTACCGCCAGCGAGCCTAAATATGTTATAACTTCTAGTATTTTTTTCTTCGAACTTTCAATATTTAGTAAGGGCGAAAGTCCAATAGGGCCTAAACTTTTTTGAGTTTGTGTAAATGTTAGCAAGCTTATAATCATCACAACTGCAGCAAACCCGAAACCTACATTCCATCGCAAATGTTCTGGTACTAGCGATTTCCACATAGAGCCTTCTGCTACAGCGATACAAATGTAACCACCAATTAAGGCTCCAAGATTTACACCCATGTAAAAGAATGAAAAACCGGCATCTCTTCTTGGATCATCATTTTTATACAATTGTCCTACCATTGAAGAAATATTGGGCTTAAAAAAACCAGTACCCACAATGGTAAAACCTAAGCCGATAAAAAAGAAATTTTTTGGGTCAACAGACAGAATTACGCTTCCGATAATCATCAAAATACCACCCCAAAAAAGTGATTTTCGTAATCCAAGAATTTTATCGGCAAATAAACCTCCGATAAACGTAAAAGCGTACACCCAGGCTTGCGTAGCGCCATATTGTAAATTAGCAGTTTTGTCATCCATAGCCAAATGATTCACCATAAAAACCACCAGCATACCTCTCATTCCGTAGAAGCAAAATCGCTCCCACATTTCACTAAAAAACAAATACCACAGCTGTTTAGGGTATTTTCCTTGAAAATTTTGAATTTGATCTAAAGTCATATTTTTAAATTTAAACCTACAAGGTTTTTATTTAACCTATAAGGTTTTTAAAACCTTATAGGTTTGGATATAGGTTTGGATTGAAAATTATATTTTTTAAAGAATGCATAAAAGTAAAATTTTCTAAATCCCCAAACCACGAAATCACTTCCTCTCGTTCTATTCTAGATGGTTTACTGGAATAAAAAGAATTAAATGAAGTATACCTCCACTCATCCACAGCGCTACAACAATTATGATGTACCGGATTTTGATGAATGTAAAACACTAAATTCCTTAGATATTCTTCATCTGAAATCAAAACTCTTCGCATATAATCAACGAATAAAGCGCCTTTTCGATTGAATCTTTTGTTATATGATTTGGTATAACTGTTAAAAAAATTACTAAACTGTTGCATCACAAAGTCCTCATAATTCAAATCTCCTTCCGTTTTATAACTCGATTTTTCACGGTTAATTTCTAATTGTTTATAATGATTGTATAACTGATTTTTGTCTTTAATTTCAATTAAAAAATGAAAATGATTCGGAATCAGAACGTACGAAAAAGTAAGTGCAATTGGACTTATATACTCATTAAACTTTTTTAAAAAGTACTTGTAATTTTCTTCATTTCTAAACATGCGTTCACTTCCGACAGTTTGGTTAAAAATGTGGTACTTGTTGGTTGGCTCTAATGGTATGAAGTATTTCATTGACTAGCAGACTTAACCTATATTTAAACCTATAAGCTTTTGAAACCTTATAGGTTTTACTAAAATGTTCAAATCTATAAGCTTTTGAAAACCTTATAGGTTTTTATTTGATTCCATAATCACTCATAACTTTGTTTAAGTTCTTTACTAAAGCAAACATCAATACGGTAGCAAACATCAGCAATCCGAAATTCACCCAAAAGAAATCTGCTTTGTCGTCATACGTATCCCATAAACTGGCCAAAATTCCCGAAAGTTTATTGCCTATTGAAGTGGCAAGAAACCAACCACCCATCATTAAAGCTGTTATATTTTTAGGAGATAATTTTGACACTATGGAAAGTCCCATCGGACTCAGAAATAGTTCGCCGATAGTAATAATTCCATAATTCGCAATAAGCCACCAAACTGAAACTTTTTCTGTACCATTATTACCAATATGTACCGCAGCAACCATTACTAAAACAGACAAAGCCGAAATCAAAAGCCCGAAGGCAATCTTAGTTGGTGTGGATGGTTCTTTTTTTCTATTTCGTAAAAAAGTAAAAAAAGCTACAACCAATGGCGTTAAAATAATAACCCAGCCCGGATTGATCGACTGACTTAAATTGGTAGCCCAAATAGAAACTGTCGAGCCTTCTTGAGGTAGTTTATTTTTTTCAACATTTCTAAAATAAACTGGATAATCAACTACTTTTTTAACTTCACCATTTTCTTTTTGAAGTCTAAAACTTGCATCATATAATTCGGTTGAATCCTTCTTGTATTCGATATCTTTTGCTAATTTTAAAGTACTAAAAACAGCTTGAGTCGTTCCGCTAATTTCCCTATCAGTGTATCTGTCAGCCCAAGTATTTAAAGCCGAACCATTTAGTTTAAAAACAGCCCAAAACAAAATGACTACTGCAAAAATGGATAACAGAGCACCGATAGGTCGTTTCTCGTCTGCTTTGGCTTTAAAATATAAACTTCCATAAAAATAAACCACAGGAATACAAGCAAAAATAAAAGCATCTGTACTATCTGAACCAAAAATCGAACTATCTAAATTTACTTCAGATTGAATCCCTTTTAACAACCAGCCAATTATTCCAAACACAATTGAAGGTACTAAAATGTACAATACAATTTTTGAAAATGGCATATCTCCTTCTTGAATTCCTTTTTTGTCTGTTTTATCTCCATAGTGTTTGGTACCCAGAAGAAAAAACACAACGCCGATAAACATTCCGACCCCAGCTGCCATAAAAGCGTATTGCCAACCCAAGAGAATTTGCAATGCAGCACCAAAAAAGTTACAAATAAAAGCACCTACATTAATACCCATGTAGAAAATATTATATCCTTCATCCTTTTGAAGTTTATACTGCTCATCGTTGTAGAAATTTCCTAAAAGCGTAGAAATATTGGGTTTAAAAAATCCATTTCCGACAATGACTAATGTCATGGCAATGTAAAGCATCACAATGTCATGAATACCCATCATAAAATAACCGACTCCCATCATTAAACCACCGATGACAATCGATTTTTTATAACCTAGATACCTATCTGCTACAAGCCCTCCGATAAATGGAGTTAAAAACACTAAGGCAATAAATGTTCCGTATAAATCCGAGGCTTCCTTTTCAGTCATGGCAAAGCCAGCTTCGACGTCTTTGAGATATAACGTAAAAATTCCAATCATTAAATAATATCCAAAACGTTCCCACATTTCAGATAAAAACAAGTAAGGCAGAGCTTGAGGATGATTTTTCCACATAAAAATTGAATTTAAAAAATAAACCTATAAGGTTTTAAAAACCTTATAGGCTTTAATGGCTTAAAAATATTTTCAAATAACGACTATCGAACACCATGCATCATTTTCTTGATTACTGGAGTAAGTAAGAACAAAATTAAAGCTGCTAGACCGCACAAAACCACAAAAACCATAAAGAAATCATAGAGGTTTGTGATTTCAAAACCAGCAAAAACCTTGTAAGAATCATTGATTTGATTATCCGCTAATAATTTAAGTTGTTCAGGCGTCGGAGTGATTGTTTTATCTAAAACCGCTTGCAAATCAATACCTAATTCAGATGCTTTTTTAAATTTATCTCCTGTTGCAGGCAAAATAGAACCTAAAGTACCTGATAAAGCATATCCTGCCGCACTTGAAATAAAGAAAACCCCGTAAGCTAGGGATGCAAAACGTTTTGGTGCTAACTTACCTACTAGTGAAAGTCCGATTGGCGACAGACACAATTCTGCAAAAGTTTGAATTAAATACAATAAAATCAACCATTTAATAGCAAGTAAACCGCTATTTCCTAAATCTTTGACATTATTTGCGATGATAAAATAACTAACAGCTATCAATAACAGCCCGATTGATTGTTTTACTGTTGAAAGTGGCTCAATATTTTTTGCTCTTAATTTATCCCAAAGAACACTAAACGGAAATGCAAACATTACAACAAAAAGGCCATTAAAAATTTGAACCATTGAAGGAGGCATGTCCCATCCAAAAATATTTCTGTCAGTTTGATTGTCGGCTATAAAGGTTAATGATGAGCCTGCTTGTTCAAATGCCGCCCAAAAGAAAATGATGAAAAATGACATGATATAAATTACCCAAATTCGCTGTGTTTCAACCTTTGTTAGGGTACTGTCTAGCAAAATAAGGGTTGCCAATGCCACACCACTTGCATAAATAAACGGATAGATGTAAAGTTTTACCACGTTGTCACCTTCTGTAAAATAGTTAAACGCAAAGAATATTGCAGCAAAAATTAAGAGTGCCGTTGCAATCGAACCCATCGAAAATTTAGCTTTTTGCGATTCTCCCTCTTCATAATCTCCAGCATCATTGCCTGAGGGTAATCCGCCAATGGGCTTGCCTTCTGGATTGACTACATATTTATTTTTTAAGAAAAAGAAGATAGCTGTTCCAATGATCATTGCAATACCTGCCGCTAGAAATCCCCACTTAAAAGCATATACATCTCTAACCATATTATAAGTACCGTCAGCTTGCAGAACTTGCTCGTTAACATCTCCTACAAAAGGACAAATAAACTGACCTAAAAAAGCACCGATGTTAATTCCCATGTAGAAGATGGTAAAAGCGGTATCTAATTTTGATTTTTCTTGTTTTGGGTACAAACTTCCTACCATTGAGGAAATATTTGGTTTAAAAAATCCATTTCCAAACACTATAATTCCTAAGGCTACCCACAATAGTGTATTTGCCGCACCTATATTTGTTGAAAAAATATTAGCACTAAAAAATAACATGATTTGACCAATAGCCATCATCGATCCTCCTAGCATGATGCAATTTCTATTTCCGAAGAAACGATCGGCAATAAAACCCCCCAACATAGGCGTTAAATAACAAAGTCCAAGAAAACCACCATAAATGATAGAGGCTTCTTCTTCCTTCATCATCAATGCATTTACCATAAACAAGGTTAAAATCGCCCGCATTCCGTAGAAATTGAATCGTTCCCACATTTCGGTGCCGAATAGTACCCAAAGCCCTTTTGGATGTCCTGTTTTTACTGTAGTTTCATTCATAGTTTTGATTTTAGTAAGGTATTTAGTTAATGGTTGTTTTTTTTGAAAAATTAATTATTTTTTATCCAATTTTAGTTCGTTCGTTTTGAGTTGCAATTTCTTTATTCTCAATCATTAAAAATTGAATTGCAAACTCTTGCATTTTACAATTTCTCTTTGATAAAATTAGTCATTTTTGTGTAAAGTTGTAAACGGGTTTTTCCACCGTAAATGCCGTGGTTTTTGTCGGGATAAATCGCCCAGTCGAATTGTTTGTTGGCTTGTACTAATGCTTCAATCATCAACATGGTATTTTGAACGTGTACATTATCATCGGCTGTGCCGTGTATCAATAGGTAATTTCCTTTTAATTTCGAAACGTGATTAATAGGCGAATTATCATCATATCCTGAAGCATTTTCTTGTGGCGTTTGCATATATCGTTCGGTATAAACTGTATCATAAAAACGCCAGTTTGTAACGGGTGCTACGGCAATAGCGGTTTTAAACACATCATTTCCTTTAAGGATACAGTTAGAAGACATAAATCCGCCATAACTCCAGCCCCAAATCCCGATACGCGAAGCATCTACATAATTGTATTTAGCAATCGTCTTGGCAGCATCAATTTGATCTTCTACTTCATATTTTCCGAGTTCCTTGTAAGTTACTTTTTTAAATTGTGCTCCTTTAAAACCAGTTCCTCTTCCATCTACACAAGCCACGATATATCCTTCTTGCGAAAGCATCATGTACCACATATCATTGGTGTCCAACCAAGAATTAGCCACTTCTTGCGAACCTGGACCTGAATATTGAAACATCAAAACCGGATACTTTTTTGAAGCATCAAAGTTTTTTGGTTTGATCATCCAAGCGTTTAAGGTTTGACCTCCATCTGTTTTTAATTCGAAAAACTCTTTAGAAGGTAAGTTGTATTTTTCTAAACGTTTTACTAAAGCACTATTTTCGCGAATAACCTGAAGTTCTTTACCCGATTTGGCATCGTTCAAACTATATATCGTAGGAGTTTGAGCGTTTGAAAAAGTATTGATGTAAAATCCAAAATTCGGACTAAACGTAGCTGAATTGGTACCCGTTTTAGCAGACAAACGCTTTTTGTTTTTGCCGTTTAAACCTATAGAATACACATCTCGATTGATAGAACCATTTTCTACCGATTGATAAAAAATAGTTTTGGTAGCCTCGTTTAAACCATAATAATTGGTCACCTCCCAGTTGCCTTTTGTGATTTGATTAAGCAACTTACCCGATTTATCGTAGTGATACAAATGATTAAAACCGTCTTTTTCGCTGCTCCAAATAAAACTGTTGTCCGCTAAAAAAGTAAGATTATCGGTAATGTCCACATAAGCTTTATCCGTTTCGTTTAAAACCACTTTGGTTGCTCCTGAAGTTCCGTTTACAAAAAGCAAATCTAAATTATTTTGATGCCTATTAATAATTTGAGCACTCAATTCGTTGGCATTAGCAGTCCACTTGATTCTAGGAATATAAAAATCCGTGTACTTATCAAGGTTGATTTTCAATGCCTTTTTTGCAGGAACATCATAAATATGTAAACTAACATTGGCATTGGCTTCGCCCGCTTTTGGGTATTTAAAGTTTTGCTGTACCGGATACAAGCCTTGGTTATAAACATCCATCGAAAATTCAGGGACGTTGGTTTCGTCAAAACGAATGTAGGCTATTTTATCACTTGAAGCATTCCAATCAAAGGCACGAACAAAAGAAAATTCTTCTTCGTACACCCAATCCGTGATACCGTTGATGATCTTGTTTTTTACGCCATCGGTGGTAATTTGCTGTACCGTTTGTGTGGGAATGGTGTAAACAAATAAATTATTATCCTTGGCAAAAGCAATCTTTGTACCGTCTGGAGAGAACGTGGGCTCTTGAATTTTATAGTCAAGCAGTTTGGTTAGTTTTTTGGCCTTGATATCGTACAGAAAATAATCGGCTGTAAAGGAACGTCTAAAAATTTGTTCCGATTCATTGGCAATCAAGATTAAATCTTCTTTGGAGTTAAAGGTATAACTGTCGATAGAAGATAAATTTGGAAAGTTTTTGGTATCAATAAAAGTATCTACTTTTTTTAGGGTTGCAAAGTCGTAAAGGTCAATTTGCATACTTTTGGTTGCCCTATCAAAATTTAAAACCGTGTATTGATTGGTGTTTTTCATGGACTGTAGCTCGTCCATACCTTGGGCTCTAAAAGCACCGCCCCAGATTTCTTCTAGGGTCATTTTTTGTTGTGCAAATACACTTATTGTGCTTATAAAAAATAGGAATATTGTTCTTTTAAGGTGGTTCATTTTTAGAATTTTAAATAGAGTTCAATTTTAGTGAAAAAAAAGGAAATAACGAGCACTTTTTTCTGTTAAATGCAATTTTGAATGTTTTTACCACTACTTTGCGACTTATAATAAAGCTTGGTACTCTTATTTTCAAATAAATAAAAACTATTTTCAATAAATTATAAAATTAGTAACAACAATTATAATGTGGAAACCTTACATATAGAATTACAGCCAGAAGTGAAATAAAAAGTGCTTAAATTTTTTAAACTCATTTTCAAAAAATGAATTAAAAATAGTTGACAACCAACTTTAATTTGAATAAACTAAAAAAATGCTTCACGAAAGATTGAGTGATATGAATGAAGAAAAAGTTAATGTTATTTCAATAGAAGATTAAGAAAAAACTTCAAATTTAGGGTAATGATGAACATTGTTATATCGTTATTTTTATTTCAGATTTAGAAGATCAAATTCGATACATTTTAAGAGGTAAAAAATTAGATAAATTAAACATTACTACTTTTAATAATGTATTTACACCGCCACACTTCCTTTAATTACTGGATGTGGGTCATAGCCTTCCAAAGTAAAATCTTCGTAAGTAAAATCAAAAATATTTTTTATTTCAGGATTTAAAATCATTTTAGGCAAAGGCCTAGGTTCACGGGATAGTTGCAATTCCAGTTGTTCAAAATGATTGTTATATATATGTGCATCGCCAAAGGTGTGAATAAACTCTCCTGGTTCTAAATTACAAACTTGTGCAATCATCATGGTTAGCAAGGCATACGATGCAATATTAAATGGCACTCCCAAAAAAATATCAGCACTTCTCTGATACAATTGACAAGACAATTTTCCTTCGGCGACGTAGAACTGAAAAAACGCGTGGCAAGGAGGTAAAGCTACTTTTCCGTTGGCTACATTTTCGGCAAATGACCTAGACGTGTCTGGCAGTACAGAAGGGTTCCATGCAGAAACCAACATCCTTCTGCTGTTAGGATTGGTTTTTAAGGTTTCGATAATTTCTGCAATTTGGTCGATTTCTTCTGAATTCCAATTTCGCCATTGATGTCCATAAACAGGGCCTAAATCGCCGTTTTCGTTTGCCCATTCGTCCCAAATTCGCACGCCGTTTTCTTTTAAATAAGCAATATTGGTTTCTCCCTTTAAAAACCAGAGCAACTCATGAATAATTGATTTCAGGTGCAGTTTTTTAGTGGTAACCATCGGAAATCCTTCGGCTAGGTCAAAACGCATTTGATAGCCAAAAACACTTTTGGTTCCGGTTCCGGTTCTATCTCCTTTTTGAACACCTTCTTTTAAAACGTGATTTACTAAGTCGTGGTATTGTTTCATGTCTTTGCGAGGTACGAAGCAATCTGCTCGTTTTAAGTTTTTTTTTTTTTGCCACAAAGGCTCAAAGGTTCGAAGTTATTTTTACTGATAAAGGTTAGTTTAGAAATCCCAAATACAAAATTCCAAATCCCAAATTTCAAATCCCAAATTCCAAACTGATCACTGCGACTGAAAACTGCGACTGAAAACTTTTTACCTCCTCGAAATTTCGTCTCTTATTTTTGCTGCTTTTTCATAATCTTCATTGGCCACTGCTTCGTTCAGTAACTCGTGTAATTCTGAAGTACTGTGGTTGGCATAAGTACCTCCTGAAACATTTGATTCCTCTTTCATACCAAAAGTTTCTGGATTGCTCAATATACCATCATTATCCATCATACTGCTCGACTCAGAAGGATTGGTTTTAAGGTAAATACCTGCCTTGTCTAAAATATTTTTATAGGTAAAAATTGGAGCCGAAAACCGTAATGCTAAAGCTATGGCATCTGAGGTTCGAGCATCAATAATTTCTTCAATCTTATCGCGTTCGCAGATGATACTGGAAAAGAATACGCCATCTACAAGTTTGTGAATAATTACTTGTTTGACCACGATATCAAATCGGTCGGCAAAACTTTTAAACAAATCATGCGTAAGCGGACGCGGAGGTTTAATTTCTTTTTCTAGTGCAATGGCAATAGATTGCGCTTCAAAAGCACCAATAACTATAGGAAGTTTACGGTCGCCATCTACTTCATTCAGGATTAAAGCGTAGGCCCCATTTTGAGTTTGACTGTACGAAATACCTTTGATAGTTAGTTTTACTAAGCTCATTATTAAGGAAATAAATTTGACGTTATCATAAAATAAGGCTACCTGAACTGGATATTTCTACCTAAATTCAGATAGCCTTAAAATGAGGCACAATTTAAAAAAAAATATTTACGAATTAGCCTTAAATTCTCGTAATTTTTCAGTCAATCGCGGTACAATATCAAAAGCATCGCCTACCACACCATAGTCTGCTACTTTAAAGAATGGCGCTTCTGGATCAGAGTTGATTACTACTTTAATTTTAGAAGAGTTGATACCTGCAATGTGTTGAATAGCTCCTGACACACCAATAGCGATATACAAGTTGGTAGCTACTGGTTTTCCTGTTTGTCCAACGTGTTCGCTGTGAGGTCTCCAACCTAAATCTGACACTGGTTTTGAACACGCTGTAGCGCCACCCAATACCGCAGCCAGGTCTTCAACTAAAGACCAATTTTCTGGCCCTTTCAGTCCACGACCACCCGAAACTACAACCTCAGCATCTGCGATAGTCACTTTTCCAGACGATTTTTCTACGTTTTCTACTTTCACACTAAAGTCGCCTTCTTGTAATGTTGGAGCAAAATTTGCTTCCGTCAAAGTACTGTTATTTTCTACTATGCCGTAAGAATTTTTAGCCAAACTAAGCACTTTTACCTCCGTTTCTAATTCTGTAGTAACAAAAGCTTTGTTCGAAAACGCGGTTCTTTTAACTTGAAATGGCGCAATGCTTAAAGGCAAGCCTACCACATTAGAAGCAAAACCACCTTGTAAACCAACGGCTACTAGCGGTGCCATGTATAAACTATCGGTTGTAGAAGATAGTACAATGAGTTTTGCGTTTTCTTTCTGAGCCGCTTGATTGATAACATCCGCATAGGCTTTTGCTGTAAAGTTATTGAGTTGGTTGTTTGAGACTTTCAATACTTTATCAACTCCATATTTGGCTAATTCTGACACATCAGCATTATTTACGGTTACCGCTGTTACGGTGGTTTGTAAGGATTCGGCTACTTTTTTTGCATAAGAAGCCAGCTCAAATGCTACTTTTTTAAATTTACCTTCTGAAGAAGATTCTGCATATATTAATATTGACATTTTTTTTTAGTTTAAAAGTTTAAAATAGTTTATTTTTTTAAATTTTTTGGCCGGTTTTGCTGAAAACTGCGACTGAAAACTGAAAACTAGATAACCTTCGCTTCGTTATGCAATAAATTAATTAGTTCATCTAAATTATCGGCACTCACCAACTTCACTGCTGATTTCGGAGCTGGCTTTTCGAATTTAATGGCTTTGGTTTTTGCATCTGTTGCTACTGGCTCGAGTACTGTAAGTACCTTGGTTCGAGCCGTCATGATTCCTCTCATGTTCGGGATTTTCAAATCTTTTTCTTCTACCAATCCTTTTTGTCCACCAATAATTAAAGGAAGATGAGCAGACACAATTTCTTTTCCGCCATCAATTTCTCGAGAAGCAGTGGCGGTATTTCCTTCAATTTTTAGTTCTGTACAAGAGTTTACAAAATTGTAACCTAAAAGTGCCGCTATCATTCCTGGCACCATCCCACCATTATAATCAAGCGATTCTTTTCCTGCAATAATCAAATCATAATTACCTGCTTTGATCACCTCTGCTAATTGCGTAGCGACAAAAAAACCATCCTTTGGAATAGCATTTACACGAATGGCTTCGTTTGCACCAATAGCTAGGGCTTTTCGCAAAGTAGGCTCTGTATCAGGACCTCCCACATTAACCACCGTAACATGAGCTCCTTGCTGTTCTTGAAACCAAATGGCTCGTGTTAATCCAAACTCATCGTTCGGGTTGATTACAAATTGAACTCCATTGGTATCAAATTCAGCATCTCCATTAGTGAAATTAATCTTTGAAGTAGTATCAGGCACATGACTGATGCAAACTAATATTTTCATCTTTTCCGTTATTTAGATTATCAATTATGGGCACGAAAATACAACTAATTTTTCAAAAAATAACTATGCATGCATAATAAATTTTAAATTTCTAACGATTTCGTAAACTCCAAGAAAGAGAGCGAACTGATGGATTTTAAACAAAGAATATAATTTATTTGTTCTAACAATGGTAATTTCATTCCAAATGTGTTTGATTTTCCGACCAATTCATTAGTGCATTTATTTTTTCAAAGAAAAAAGCGCTTTAAAAACCTTATTATTTTCATAATAAATCACAAACCAGTAATTCGTTGAGGGTAACATTTGATTGTTCTGTATACCATTCCACCGATTATTGTTCACGAGTTTCTTTACTAATTTACGGTAGCGATGATAAATTTCTACAGTAACGGGTTTTTGCGTTGCAATGCTCCAAGTGTCATTGTAACCATCATTGTTGGGAGTAAAAAATCGATGATAATTCCAAACTTCTACTGTTTCAGAAAATATCTAACTACCATTTATGTCTTTGACTACGATTGAAATGCTTCCCTTTGGGTGGACAGTATGCCTTTGATACAACCAATCTGACTTTACAGATTTTTGAAAGAAAAAATAATGCTCACCGATCGCGAAGCCGAATTACTTTATCTCTTACTTGAGAATAAAAATAAACTTGTGGAACGCCCTTTGGTTTTAAAAAGAATCTGGGAAAATGAAGGTATTTTAACGGCAAAAGCAGAGATACTTTTATTACAAAACTCCGTACAAAACTAAGCCTTGACCCAAACATTAAAATTCTAAATGTACGAGGTCAAGGCTATAAATTGATTTGTTGAAAATATTGTAATCTAGTTTCTGCTCTTTATTTCTAGCATTTTCTCACGCTCCAACTTATCATAGGCATTTTGTGAAATCACAGTTCCCTTTAAAGGAACCTCAATTTTCATTTTATCTTTAGTGTTCAAAACCACTTTCGAACACAAAGTGATTATTTTACCATCATTTACTTCCAAAATTAAACCTGGCAAGCCCCATAAATCTCCGGGTCCATGATTGACGGGAATTTCGGGCGTATACCAAACCATTATTTTTCTTGGAGTACGTTCAGTATTAGCTGAAAGTATTGAATTATTGTTTCTTTGTTCTATATCGATATCTGAAACTGGAAAAGTTGCCGTTGCTTTAAAACACGTAAAGTCGCCAATATTTTTAGTTTCGCTTTCTAATTTCCAATCTATTTCCTGTAAAGGTTCCGTTACCAAAAATGCTTTAGAAAGCAAATCTCTTTCTATTATTTCTTCTTTCTTTACCAAATTCTTATAAGTCTTCCCAAAGCCGGTTGAGATCATTTTGACCGCTATGCCCTTAGTAGGCGCTGTCGGCAAATCTAGCTGTTCTTCCTCCTGATAAACAGATTCAGTTTTATTAAACTTTAGCTCGAAAATACGTTTTCTTCTACTGAGAACTTTCATGCTCTCAATTATAGCTTTATTTTTAATTTCATTTTGATTATCCCCATCAATTTTAGGTTCAATGCCCTCAACGAGCTTAAGTTCATAAACCGCCAAGCCTTGAAATTCTTGTGCATGTGTTTGATAAAATTGACACAACAATACTAAAATAAACACTTTAAAAATATCCTTCATTTTATACTTAAATTATTTCTTATCTTCCAAATCGCATTCCGCGACCGCCACCCATCTCTCTCATTTCCTGTACTTTAGCTGTTACAATCTCATCATATTCCTTTTGAGTAACCTCTTTACCTACTTTTGGAGCTTTGATTTCAGCCTTTTCTTTGGTGTTCATCACTACTTTAGAACAGAGAATTATTGTTTTTCCATCATTCACCTCAAGTATCAATCCAGGCAAACCCCAATAACCCTCTGGCCCTTGATTTACAGGGATTTCTGGTGTATACCAAGCCGTAATGAGTACCTCCTTTGGCATTTCATAAGCGTCCATAAAATTAGTTGTTTGCGGTTTTTTTCTCTTCTTTGCCTTCTTCTTTCTTTTCGTCGTTTTTTGCTTCGTCTTTTGGACGCATGTTTCTAAAATCAGAGGCATCAACTGGTTTTACCGCTGTAGCTTTATAGCAAGTGTACCCACCAATTTGTCTGGTTTCGGATTCCATTTTCCATTCTAATTTTGGCAAAGTATCTTTGATTAAAAATTCTTTTCCCATAAATTCTTTATCAACGCTGTACACTTTTTCTTTTACATTTTTATAATAAGTGCCGCCACCACCCCACATATTCGACATCATTCGCATATTACCGCCAGAACCCGTAGCGTCTAACTTTTCTTCTTCCTTATAAATCGAGGCAGAACGATCAAAGTTTAAAATAAATGTTTTTTCAAGCATATTTTTCATACGTTGCTCAATCATTTTTCGCATATCTGGCGTTATATCTTTATTGCCTTCAAGGCGTTTAGACATATCGGCAGAACTGGTTTTTGATTCGTAGACAGCCATTCCTTGAAATTCTTTTTGGGCTACTGCATTGCCAATACTCAAAAAGAACAGAGCGATTACAGTTATTGATTTTTTCATTTTTTTTGCAATTAAATTTGTACAAACAATTAGACTTCAAACACCACAATAAGTTACAAAAATCATACTAAAAATTTCAAATTTGTATGGGATGTAAGCGTTTAGTTGTACTTTAGCACCTATGAAAGTATTGGTTATATTTTTTTTAGCATTGCTAGGCTATTTTGGCTATGGCCAAAGTGCCTCAAATATCGTTCAATTGCAAGAAACCCTGCCACTTGACGCAGATCAATTTATTGGTTATGATAAATTTGATTATCTGTATTTTGTAAAAAATAATGTGTTGTACAAAAGTAAAAATCAAGAACTATTCGAATATAAAAATCTGCCATTGGGTCAAATCACTAAGGTAGATTTACTCAATCCGCTCAAAGTGATTGTTTTATACGAGCGATTTAATACCGTTATCACCTTAGACAGTCAATTAAACGAGACATTAAAGGTCGATTTTTCTCAACTGAAAGAGCCCTTGGTGGTAAGCAAAACCGGTATTGCAGCACAAAATCAGTTGTGGGTTTTTGATGAACTTTCGCAACAATTATTCCTGTACGATACAATTTCTGGAATATTAAAAACAGTTGGCACACCACTTTCAGCAGGAATTATTTTTTACAGCAGTGATTTTAACACCTTGGAATGGATTGATAAGGATAAAGAATGGTATCAATGCTCTATTTTTGGCAATGTAAAAAGTTTAACTTTTGGCATTGATTATGATTCTATTTTATTCTCAGACAACCATTTATTCATTTATCAAAAAGGGCAAGAGGTTTTGATTTTCGATAAAAAATCAAAGAATTCTTACTTTGTTGAAAAAAGTATGAATTCAGTAAAAAGTGTGTCGTTCAAAAACCAAATTTTATCTATTTTTACAGCACAAGAAATTAGAAATTATAAAATCACAATACCGTAATGCATATAGCGATAGCAGGAAACATTGGTGCAGGAAAAACTACCTTGACCCGATTATTAGCCAAACATTTTAAGTGGGAACCCCATTTTGAAGATGTAGTAGACAATCCGTACCTGGATGATTTTTACCATCAAATGGAGCGTTGGAGCTTTAATCTTCAAATTTATTTCCTTAACAGTCGATTTCGTCAAGTGTTGCAAATTCGTCAAAGCGGAAAAAAAATCATTCAAGACCGGACGATTTATGAAGACGCCCATATTTTTGCTCCAAATTTACATGCCATGGGATTGATGACTAACAGAGATTATAATAATTATACATCGTTGTTTGAGCTTATGGAATCTTTGGTTAAAGGTCCTGATTTACTGATTTACTTGCGAAGTTCGGTACCCAATTTGGTAGGACAAATTCACAAAAGAGGTCGTGAGTATGAAAACTCTATTTCTATTGATTACTTAAGTCGTTTAAACGAACGCTATGAGGCTTGGGTACAAACGTATGACAAAGGAAAATTATTGATTATAGATGTAGATAATATTAATTTTGTGGATAATCCTGAGGATTTAGGCACAATTATCAATAGAATTGATGCAGAAATTAATGGGTTGTTTTAACAAATCAACCCGTTTATTTCTGGAACATATTGCAACTACCTTTTTAACGTAAAGTGTCCTTTGTGTATTATACCGCTTTGTCTTTTAACAACAAACCAATAATCCGTTGAAGGCAGAACTTGTCCATTAAAAGTACCATCCCACCCAGGTTCATCAGGCCGTAATCTTTTTAATAAGCGAGAAAATCGATCAAAAACATCTATTTGTAAATCGGGTTCGTTGTTCGTAAAAGTAATGTTCCACGTGTCGTTGTATCCATCTCCGTTTGGTGTAAAAAACTTAGGATATGTTACAACGGCGAACGGAGCCGAAACAGTGCCACAATCATTATCTTTTACATACACAGTATATTCGCCTGGCATCAAATCGTTAAAAACGTTAGAGGTTTGAAAATTAATATTGTCTAAAGAATAGGTATAAGTACCCGAACCATTTACTATAACCGTTGCAGAATTTTGATTACTCGACCAATCTCTGACATCAATTTCTTGAATGATGGCTTTACTGGAGCCGTTGACAACAAAGGTTTTAACGGTCTCGCAACTAAAATCTTCATATACATTTTTGACTGTAACTGTATACGTTCCAGGCTCGTTGATAACAATTGAAGTAGTTGTAGCACCCGTAGACCATAAGTATGAAGTATATCCTGTTTCTGCCTGCAACACTGCTGTTGAGCCCTGGCATAAAACCGTTGGTATTTCAGGAGATAAAACGGGACTCATGCCCGTAAAAATGTTAAAAAAAGTAGTTGCATAACACAGAGGCAATGTTTTGTGTTGTACCCTCGCATATATGGTTTGCGGATTTGAAATATTTGTATAGCCATCGGGCAATGGGTTCTGACCCGTATCAGCATCGTTTTGTGATGCATGATATGTAACAGTATAGGTGTTTGGGTCTTGCGTTCCTAAAATTTGTGCGGTTTGATTTACTAACGGAAAAATTCCAAATGCAACTCCGTCCGTTCTGCAAACAAGCATACTCTGTGGCTTTGTGGCTTGAGCGAGCGGGAGCAAATTTCCGATATCGACAGTTATGTTTTTAATGTTACCACAATTATCTGTTACTTTAAAATTGTACAAACCATCAGAAAGGTTATCAAAAATATTGTTCTCTCCATTATCCAGAAACGATGGTGAAGTCATCTGAAAATTAAACGGACCAACACCCGCCACGTCAATTACAACATTATCAGGGCCAATGCCATTATCGCAACTCAAATTATAAGCTCCTAAAATTTGAAGTCCCTGAGTAACCGTAAATTCGGTATACAAATCAGCACATTGCGCGTTAAAATTTACCGTATCAAAAGTATCAAACGACTTCATGATTCTAAAGTCACCAACTAAAAAGACATTTAAGAGTGTAGAAGGATTATTTATAGCTAAGGCATTAGTACTGTTTGGTATAGACCCTTCTTGAAACGAAATACCAGTGTAAGGATGTCCCCATAAATTTGTTGATGGAAAGAACTTTTGCAACCAAAAACGTTTTCCCGAAATAGACTCGTCAGTATCATTCATAACAATGTCAAAGGAACCACATTTTCTAGTAAGCGAAAAACCCTCTGAATTTCTTTGATAGCCTTCAATTTGAATTGTGGCAGCTAGGCTAAATCCACAGTTGTCGATAGCCTGAAAAGTATAGGACCCGACGGGTAATTCACTCATGTAGAAAACTCCTTCGCTATTTATATTCACACTTACATCATACGGAAGTTGAAAACCAAATGCGAGAGGGGCAGCTGTGATGGTCATGACTGACAAAGCACCATTAGAAGTAGCTAGTTTTACACTACCCGTTGTTGGACTACAATCTGGTTTTGCTTCTCCTACCAAAGGGCCGAAGACAAAAGCAGGCACTATTGCAGTAACAGTATATGTATCTCCACAACTGTCGGTAATAAAAAATTCATATTCTCCAATGGGAAGCGATGGATGAAAAAAACTACCATCCGAAGTAACAAACTGCATTAAATCTTCTGGTAATGGATTGGGGTAAGTATGTGGAGCTTGAACTAATAAAATAGAAGTAATTGTTCTATTTTGCGAAAGCTTAATTGCTGCGGAACCAAAACTAGAGTCACAACCATTATTAGCCACTGTTACAGAAGGGTCAACGGGCTGTTCAATTAATTGAAAACTCAGCTTCTTTGTTCGTCCACAAGCATCAACTATCGATACAGAATAACTACCAAAAGGCACAGGATTTTGCATACTACCAAAAGTTACAGTTGGCTGCGTATAAGATCCTGGATATTCAACGTTAAACTCATTCGCATCAAAATTCTGAGGTGAGGAAGTAAAATTGAGCGTATAGGGAGCTGTATAATTAGTAGCCGCTAACGTAAAAAATAATTCCCCACAAGTAGCATTTTGCCTCTGAATACTTAAACGCGGATTTGGATCTATTTGAAATATTTCCGAAAAAGTATTGCCACAATTATCGGTTACCTCAATTTTTACATTAAAAAGTTGACTACCAAAAAGCGGAATTTCTTGTACTAGTTGAAAGCTAGAAGAATTACCCGAAAGAATGTTTTGTAATGACGTCTGCGCCACAGAATTATCTGGAGCAAAGACGGTATATTTAACCACAAGAGGATACAAAATATTTGCAGCTGTATTTGAACTGATTTGATTGGTAATAGTAGTCGAATTACAATTTGCTACTGTTTGAGGCAAGGTTGGCGCTCCGATACTGAAATCATTATTCCCTACTAAAAAGGTATACTGCTTAGTGATAGCATCATTACATTGGTCAAAAACCCGAATGGTGTATGTACCAGAAGTTAAATTAGTAAACTGATTTGAGGTTTGTAAAGGTCGTGTAACAGGTCCTGAAATAATTTCATACCCAACAGGATTACCAGAAATTACTATAACAGAAAGTGTAGCTGTAACATCACAATCGATAGCAGATGTATCGGTTAATTCAAATTCTAAATCTTCTTTTAAATTTTGAATTACTACATCACGCTGTTGCGAACTTGAAAATCCATTAAGACTTTGTGTAGCTACAACACGATAATTACCCGCTTCTAGGGTAAGAAATGAAGAAGTCATTGTTTGTGCAATAACTGTGGTAAAATCAGGAGCACGAAAAAGTCGATAGATTACTTGAGCATTCGAAACTGTTCCGGTAGCAGTCATTGAAAGCATAGCGTTACTAGTACAAGTTTCGTTAGTAACGGAAACTGTAAAGTTAAAAGCTGGTAGTTGACCAAAACTTTCAAGTGGTATACTGCATAGCAATAAGATTGATAGGGTACTTAAAAATTTCATTGGTATGGTATATAAGAATATGCAAAAATAACATTTTTAATATTCAAAAACCATTTTTTTAGGTAAAGAAATAGTTGTTTAACAAACTAAAGAGAAGAATAATCGTTTTAAGCACCTGAAAATCAAGAACAAAAAAGAAAAAAAGATTTGAAAACAGAAAATATACCAAATGATTTAAAAATGTAACCTTTAGGCTTTTCACTACCATAAAAATTGAATTTTACGGTTGTACACATACAAAATTTAAAGAGGTACTACTTATGACGCTGAGCATCATTGATACTAAATCGAATTAATCTATCAATGCTAATTTGCGACGGAATACATCTTTTAGCGAACTCCCAGAAAAAGCAGACATTTAAAAACACTTAACAAAAATCTATTATGAAAAATTACTTCAAAAAAAAACCTGCTAACAAGTAGCAGGTCTTTTTTAAATAGGATATAAACAACCTATTAGTTCTTAACAATTCGTTTAACAATTACGTTGTTTCCTGAATCTTGTACTTTTACAATATAATTACCTGAAGCTAGGTTTGAAATGTTAATTTCTTTTTGTGTCGATGTTAACACTCGTTGTCCTTGAATATTTAAAATTTCAACGGTTACATTTTCCGAACCTCCACCGATATTTAAAATATCTTTTGCTGGATTAGGATATACTGATAACTCAGCTACATTGTTTTTTCCAACAGTTTGACCTTGACGAGATTGTAAACAGTTTGCATTTGTTACAGACAAAACTGTCTTTTTGTTAGTAAAGTTAGAAAAACAACCGTTTTCAGTTTCTAATTTTACAATTTCAACTACAAGTCCGTTTGCAGCACCAGGTAAAACAGGCGTCTGAAAAGTAAATACTCCTGATGCATCTGCGGATCCTTGCTCTGTAAACAACATTGGGTTAGAACCTATTTTATAGGTAGCAGTTCCAGAAGAGTTAGGAATCAAACCCGACAAAGTAACAGTTGTACTGTTTCCAGGGCAAGCAGGAGCTACACTTACAGTACCTAACGTTGGTCTTGCCAATACTACTACTGGTGCTTGGATGTTAGTAAAGTTAGTAGTACATCCTCCAGCACTTGCTGTAAGACTTAAAATCCGTACCATTAAACCATTAGCTAGTGGAGACAAAACTGGCGTAGTAAAAGTAAAATTACCCATAGCATCAGAAGTTCCATTAACGGTTACAGGAGGAAAATTCCCTAACCGGTAAGTAGCGGCTCCAGAGCTGTTTGGTAACAATCCTGTTAAAGTAACTGTAGTAGTACTTCCTGCACAAGCCGGAGCGATACTAATACCAGATAAAGTTGGATTACTTACTACTACCGTTGTTTGCACATCATTAAAGTAAGCAGTTTCTCCTCCATCAATTGAAAGAGATAAAATCTTTAAAACCATTCCATTTGCGGCAGGAGAAGCTGGACCTTGGGCAAACGAAAATGTGCCTTGAGCACTTGCAGTACCGCTAAAAGTTACTGGAGCAAACGACCCGAGCTGATAAACTCCCGTACCAACGGAATTAGGAATTAAACCTGTTAATGTTACTACAACATTTCCGAAAGGGCAAGCTGCTGCAGCCGATACACCCGAAAGAGTAGGCAATACGCTTTCTTTCACAACGAGACTCTTGTGCTACCACTACAGTGCTACCTGTAAGCATAAACATAACCAACACAGCGGTTCATTTCAAATTTGTAAGATTCTTTTTCATAAGATAATCTAATTAAATAATTGGTGAATAAAAGTATTAAAACTGGTGAATAAAATTAATTTAGAACCTAAAAAGTTATATTTCTTACATAAAACCCTCTGCATTTGCTGCAACAAATTAACAAAATAAAATATTAATATTTATAATTATTTTTAAAAAATTTTAACGAAATAACATTAATTTAATATACAAATACAAAAAACCCAATAAAATCAAGGCTTCATCAAAAATAAGAATATAACAAATATCTATCATTGTTGTTCTTTTAAACTTTCTGCATCTTCAAAAAAAAGCAACAAATAAAAAATGCCCCACTTTCGCAGGGCACTTTTCTATCCATAATTCGAAAATCTATTTCGATTTGAATGCTTCAATTTGAGCATCTACTTCTGCTTCAGTTCCTTTGAACTCCACAACTTCTTCTTTTCCGTCTTTTGTCATTGAAACTTTTGCAGTAACTTTCTCTTCTGTTTTCGATTTTTCAATCAAAACTTCTGTAGACATTTGGTTTACCTCTGGCATCTTCATATTTTTACAAGATGGATTTGTACAACCCTTTGCGATACAGTCTTCATGAGACATTGATTTACAAACCATCTCGGTACCTGCTCCTGAACAACAAGAAGCCATTGCACCGTGATTAGAAGCTTCACCACCTAAAATTGGAGCAATTACCAATCCAATCAAACATGTTAACTTAATTAAAATATTCATTGATGGACCAGAAGTATCTTTGAACGGATCGCCTACTGTATCGCCCGTTACTGCAGCTTTGTGAGCATCAGAACCTTTATAGGTCATTTCTCCATTAATCATTACTCCCGCTTCAAATGATTTTTTTGCGTTATCCCAAGCACCGCCTGCATTGTTTTGAAAAACAGCCCAAAGCACACCAGAAACAGTCACTCCAGCCATGTAACCGCCTAACATTTCGGCAACTAATTTATTATTTTCAGGATAAACTAATAGTCCCAACAAGACAATTGCAATAGGAAAACCAATGGTTAAAACGCCCGGTAACATCATTTCTCGAAGTGCTGCTTTAGTCGAAATTTCCACACATTTACCATATTCTGGTCTGCCTGTGCCTTCCATAATTCCAGGAATTTCCTTAAACTGTCGTCTTACTTCATAGACCATATCCATGGCAGCTTTCCCTACAGAATTCATTGCTAAAGCAGAAAAAACTACCGGAATCATACCTCCTACAAATAGCATTGCTAAAACAGGTGCTTTAAAAATATTAATACCGTCGATTTCTGTGAAAGTAACGTACGCGGCAAATAATGCTAAAGACGTTAACGCGGCAGAGGCAATAGCAAAGCCCTTACCTGTAGCGGCAGTTGTATTTCCTACTGAATCTAAAATATCAGTTCTAGTTCGAACCTCTTTTGGTAGTTCACTCATTTCAGCAATTCCGCCTGCATTATCTGCAATCGGGCCAAAAGCATCAATTGCAAGCTGCATAGCCGTTGTAGCCATCATTGCAGAAGCAGCCAAAGCCACACCATAGAAACCCGCTAAAGCATACGACGCCCAAATAGCACCTGCAAATAAAAGTACGGTAGGGAATGTAGAAATCATACCCGTTGCCAAACCTGCAATTACATTGGTACCAGCACCAGTGGATGATTTTTGAACAATAGCCAAAACAGGTTTTGTTCCCAGCCCTGTATAATATTCTGTTACAGAAGAAATAATTCCGCCAACTGCTAGACCCACAATTGTAGCATAAAAAACGCGCATTGAAGAAATGTCTTTTAAACCTTCCCCATAAAACGACATTTTCATGGTTTCGGGCAACATAAAATCGACTAAAAAGTAGCATGAAATTAAGGTCAGACCAATCGAAAGCCAGTTTCCAACGTTTAAGGCGCCTTGTACTTGTTTTTCTTTAGCCGAATCGCTCGAAATTTTCACTACCATAGTACCGATAATTGAGAATAATATACCGAAACCAGCAATAGCCATAGGTAATAAAATTGGACCAATTCCGCCGAAAGCATCATCAATACTTCCACCCATGTCTTTAATAACGTAGTTACCTAAAACCATGGCTGCTAGTACCGTAGCTACATACGAACCAAATAAATCAGCTCCCATTCCTGCTACATCTCCTACGTTATCTCCCACGTTATCAGCTATTGTAGCCGGATTTCGAGGATCATCTTCTGGAATACCTGCTTCTACTTTTCCAACCAAATCCGCACCTACATCGGCTGCTTTAGTGTAAATTCCGCCTCCCACACGAGCAAACAAGGCTATTGATTCTGCACCTAAAGAAAAACCAGCTAATGTTTCGAGCACGATAGTCATTAATTCTGTTGGCGATTTTTGAACCCCATCAAACATAGTTGACTCCCACACTCCATTCATAAAAAAATGAAAGAATATAATGAAAAAGCCCGTTAAACCAAGCACTGCTAGTCCAGCTACACCAAGTCCCATCACGGTTCCGCCACCAAAAGATACTTTTAAAGCTTGTGGCAAACTTGTTCGTGCAGCTTGTGTGGTACGAACATTTGTTTTAGTGGCAATTTTCATTCCCATATTTCCGGCTAAGGCCGAAAAAACAGCTCCAAAAATAAAGGCTATCACAATTAATATGTGTGTTGTGGGAACAATAAAAGAAATTCCGGCCAATACCGCACTGGCAATTAAAACGAACACAGCTAATAATCTGTACTCTGCTTTCAAAAAAGCTAATGCCCCTTCATAAATGTAATCTGAAATTTCCTTCATTTTGCCATCTCCAGGGTCTTGCTTGAGCACCCAAGCCCTTTTCATCATCATAAAAGCAAGCCCAATAATTGCCATAACTATTGGTACGTAAATCATCATTGATTCCATAGAATGTTTTTGGTTAATTGTTAATATCTTGTAAAAGTAGCAAAAGAGAAACGAATAAAAAAACAGAAATTGATTTTACAGGTGCATTTTTTACGAAATACAGGGATTGGAGCATTTTGAATTTCTACTTTGCAACAAAACGATTTATTTTTTGACAAAATTTTAAAGAAACGTTTATCAATTTTAAAAAACTACCCATACAGGCGCTTAAACTAAAGGCTTTATTCCATCGGCACCAATTGTAAATTATTACTGATAAAAAAAATCCCATCGTTACTGATGGGATTTTCTTCACTTAACTAGTTTATCCTAGATGATCAACATGGCATCACCATAAGAATAAAATTTATAGTTCTCTTTAACTGCTTCTTCATAGGCTTTTTTCATCAAATCATGCCCCATAAAAGCAGAAATCATCATCAATAAGGTTGACTTTGGTGTATGAAAATTAGTAATCATGCAGTTAGCGATACTAAAATCATGCGGAGGAAAAATAAATTTATTGGTCCATCCATCAAATGTATTTAAAGTTTTAGCCGATGATACTGAACTTTCGATAGCTCTCATTGAAGTAGTTCCGACGGCACAAATACGCTTTTTCTTTGCTTTTGCATTATTCACAATATCGCATGCTTCTTGCTTAATTTTTAATTCCTCAGAATCCATTTTGTGCTTCGACAAATCTTCTACTTCTACCGGATTAAAAGTCCCTAAACCCACATGAAGTGTTACTTCTGCAAATTCAACTCCTTTAATTTCAAGGCGTTTCATTAAATGCTTCGAAAAATGTAATCCTGCAGTTGGGGCAGCTACCGCACCCTCTTCTTTGGCGTAAATAGTTTGATAGCGATCTTTATCCTCCTCGGTAACTTCTCGGTTAATGTATTTAGGAATCGGTGTTTCTCCGAGCTCTGTCAATTTATTTCTGAATTCTTCATAAGAACCGTCGTACAGAAATCGTAAGGTTCGACCTCTAGAAGTAGTATTATCAATAACTTCTGCTACCAATGAGTCATCATCACCAAAATACAACTTATTTCCAATACGAATTTTTCGGGCTGGATCTACTAAAACGTCCCATAAACGCTGTTCGGAATTTAATTCTCTTAGCAAAAAAACTTCAATTCTAGCCCCAGTTTTCTCTTTATTTCCATACAAACGTGCTGGAAAAACTTTGGTATTATTTAAAATTAGAACATCTCCTTCGTCAAAATAATCAATGACATCCTTAAACATTTTGTGTTCAATAGTCTTTTTTTCTCTGTTGATTACCATTAATCGAGACTCATCACGATTTTCGGCAGGGAATTCGGCAAGTAACTCTTTGGGTAAATTAAAATTGAAGTGTGATAATTTCATAGATATTTTGAGATTCAATTATGGTGTGATAGTGAACGTAATACTATTATTTTTTTGCAAAGATACGATTATGAAATAGGCGTTGTCAAGTAAAAACTGCTTTATTTTTAAAACACTTTACTCTGCATCAGTTTTATTGATTTCTACGAAAAATATAATGATGCGTTACTTTTTAAAAAAAATTTAAAAAACTGTAAATCAATATTTTACTTGTGTTTTTAGTGTTCTTACAGATTCAAAGGGTAGGTCACTACTTCTATTTAATGTCAAAACCTACACTTTGTAAGTCTTTCCAAAAATCAGGATAAGATTTAGTAACAACCTCAGCGTCCTCAATAGTTAAAGGCGTTTTTAATGCTAATGGTGCAAAAGCCATAGCCATACGATGATCTTGGTAGGTTTGTATAACTACTTGTGTATGAATTGTATTACAAGGCTCGAGTGTAAGACTTTCATTAGTAATTGCAACTGTGGCACCTAGTTTTTCTAATTCATTTTTTAAGGCTTGCAATCTATCGGTTTCTTTGATTTTCAAAGTATGTAAACCTGTTAAAAGGCAACCAATTCCTAATCCGAAACAGGTTACTGCAATGGTTTGAGCAATGTCGGGAGAAGATTGCAGATTGTAAGTTACAGATTCTAAATTCGTAGCCTTATATTTTGATAATGTAATAGATTGATTGTCATTAAAAATAGTTTGTACTCCAAAATCTTTGTAAATTTCTTTTAAAACGGCATCTCCTTGGAGGCTATTTTCTTTAAAACTAGAAAGCGTAATTTGCGCACCAATTTCTGACAAGGCTAAGATGGAATACCAATAGGAAACCGAAGACCAATCAGACTCTACTCTAATCGTTTTTGGATTTAGGTCCTGATTGCTTGGTTGTATCGTGATAGAATTGTTTTCAAAAAAAGTTTCTACTCCTACTTCATTTAACAAATCTAAAGTCATTTTAATGTAAGGCAAAGAGGTAATTTCGCCTTCGAGCTTGAGCTCTAACCCATTTTCTAATTTTGGTGCAATTAATAAAAGTGCCGAAATATACTGACTACTCACGTGGGCAGGAAGCGATACTTTTAGATTCATCAATTTTTTTCCTCTAATGTGTAAAGGCGGATAACCTTCATTTTCTGTATAAGTAATCTCAGCTCCCATTTGCAGTAACGCATCAACTAAAATTTTAATCGGACGCTCTTTCATTCTAGAAGAACCTGTTAGAATAATTTCTTTTCCTTCTTGACTGGCAAAAAATGCTGTAAGAAATCGCATAGCTGTTCCTGCATGATGCACGTCTACACATAGTGTTTCGGCAACTGTAGACTTTACGTCTTGCAAGGCTTTCAACATCGCTTCTGAATCGTCTGAAATTGAAGTATTTTCTAGTACTAAACTAGGAAAAAAAGCCTGTAAAAGTAACAACCTATTGGTTTCAGACTTTGAACCTGTAATTTTTATACAACTATGACCGCTTATTTTCGAAAAACCTAAATGTATGAGCATTATTTATAGTGTAGAACATTTAAAAAACATTTTCAAAAGTACTAAAATATTGATAGGTAGTTACATCAAAAAATAAAAAGGTTGTCTCGTATCACTTCTCGAAAAATCGATTAGTTTACGGACAACCCTCGGTCTGAAACTTTAAAAGAGTAAAAAAACTTCTTGGATAAAATTACTCTTGTTTAGAATTAGGACTCAATAAAAGCATTTTTCGAAAAAAATGCACTTAGAATTAATTTGTTTGGTGCAAAACAGTTTCTGACCGCTAATGTGGCGTATATTTATTTTCTTTTCATTTACTGATACAAAAATACATCAGGAAAAAATAGTTTTAACTTGTAGTTTGTGAAAGCCTATTTTAAGTTTGTCAATCGGTACTCTTTGTTTATGAAAATACTTTAACAAATGTTTATTCATTTCAAACAATACACCTATCGGACCAATTGATATTTATACAAAAAACATTCGAATCTAGCTCGTTTTATCTTGCCTACCAAATCGTTTTCGAACCCATGGAAAAACAAAGACTTCTGCTAAACCCCAAACAAAACCAAAAAAAAGTGCTTGATTTAAAATTTGTTCTGCAGAAGCCTCATTACCAAAAAAATATAAGAGTAAGCCGTAAAAGACGCCCATGGTAAGAAAACCTACCATAAAAGTTATGATTTTAGCTTTCATATTCTAACTATATTACTGTTTGTCCACTTTTTTATTCCTGGTGAAATAAAACAAAATACCCGCTAAAAAAACGCTCTGAAAACTACTTCGTAAAAAATACGAATTCGAACACGCTGTGCCCCATTGTACAACACAGCTTCTATCTTCTTCAAAGAGGTAAAACATTGGAAAATGTACCGCAATTGAAATTATCAAAAGAATTACAAACCGTTTTAATTTTGGATTCATTATTTCAATTTATCGTTATTTTTATGGCGGTCTTTGTCACGATTAGATTTTAATTCCATTTTTTTTTCGAAAGCTTCTTGCAAGTCGATTCCGGTTTGATTGGCTAAACATAAAACCACAAAAACCACATCGGCTAGTTCTTCGCCTAAATCTTTGTTTTTATCGCTTTCCTTCTCAGATTGTTCTCCATAGCGTCTTGCAATAATTCGAGCCACTTCGCCTACCTCTTCTGTAAGTTGAGCCATATTAGTAAGCTCGTTAAAATACCGAACGCCATGATTTTTTATCCAATTATCGACATCTAGTTGTGCGTTTTTTAAATCCATCTTATAATTTTTTGAGCACTATTTTTTCGGTTTGTTTCTCAATTACTTTTGCAAAAAACGATTTAAGGGAAGCATAGTAATCCGCTGAAACATTTGCATAATTGATATCAAGCATAGTCGAAACTTGAATTTGATTTTCTTTGTTTGCTATCAGAAATTTAAAACTACCTATATTGTCTTCCATCGTCAAATGCAGTGGGGAAGGCACGGACTCAATGGCATAACCGGCAGGAATATTAATAGTAATAGTGTGCTTGTTTTGAAAAGGAAACGAAAAATCTAGTGGAAACTTTCGCATTTCGGCTTTAAATGGGTTTACGATTGCTGTGTAAAACAAAAGCGGGAAAAAATACATTTTATCTCCAATTCGATCAACGATGTTATTATTGGCAAATTCAAAAATCTCGGTAATTGGCTTTGTTGCATCTTTGACATTAGCCACATTGTAGGTACCTACTTCCAGTTGCTCGTGTTCTTTTTCCATTTGCTCAATATATTCGTCTTGGGTCACTGTACTAAAATTTTCACGAAAAACAAAAGCTTTATAATCCATATTCTGTATTCTTGCTGAACCTTTAATATTTCCATCAGAACCCAGTTGTGCTACAACGGTTACGGATTCTCGTGAGTTGATTTTGGGTGTAAGGTCAATTTCCTTGGATGTCTTGTTTTCTCTAATCATACGGCCTGTCCAGTTAACAGCACGAATCGGTATAATATTCGGAACGGTATTTTTAGATGTAGCATCAAGTAAAACCACTTTATCATTGTCTAATTCGACACCTGCAATAACGTAGTTAAAAGCACCTCGATTTGGAAAAATAGAAATCCCGTTAGATCGCGTGCTAATCAACACTGGATTGGCATTAATATTGGCATATCTCAATATCGCAGCAAGCATTAAGTTAATATCCGCCACGTTACCAACTCGTTCCTTATATGCATTTTTAACACCCAAATCCGTAAAATAACCCAATCTTTCGTTCCAGTTCATTCGTTCTTGCACAAATTTAAAGATGGCATTCATCTTTTCTTCTCGAGTGGTTAAACCCGTTAAAACTGCATCAATATCTTTCTCGAAATACGATTTTTTTTCAAGCTCTTTTCCGAAATTTTCTGAATCATAAATAGAAGCGGTTACAGAAGGCCAATCGCTAGAATACTGTTTAAATCCTTCGTCAGGAAAATTAGAAGATGCCAATTCGTACTGCAACATTGAGGTATAATTATCCATGTTATTTACAAAAGGCTCAGGTTTTATAGCTTTGATATTTCGTCCTACAAAAGAAACTTTAGATTCGTTATATCTTCCATTTGCTGCGCGATCTCCAGTTTCTGGTGATCTTTCAATTTCTTCATATCCTTTTAAAAACAATTGATATCTGTAAAACTCAGGAATAGTTACTTCATAATTCACATAGTCAACCGGAATTTCATGTTGAAAATACCAATCTGGAAAATAGGTATAATACGGAGTTTTAAGGGTATATTTATATTCAATAATGCTTCCTTCTTTTACATTAGGGAGTGCAATTTTCTTGATAGCAAAGTTTTCGTTTACGGCCTCTTTAAATTCACCATCACTTTTTAGTTTGGTTTTTTCTACCTTTCCATCCACTAAATTATAAGTGGCTGCGTCATCAAAAGAAAGTCGCACTGTGGCTCCTCCGATGTAGTAAGGCACTTCAACATTGGCATAGGAATAAGCTTCCTTTTTATAAATCTTGATTTTAGCCGAAACTTCATGAACTAGATAAAAACGTCCTTCGCCAGAAAGCTCAAAATAGTTTCGTCCCATTTTATGCAAATATGCTGCTGGTGCCGCTGAATCCAAAGGGTGTGTTTTTTGGGAAAGCTCTTCGGCTGTAACTTTTCCGAGGCTATATTTTTGTCCGAAAGACATTGAACTAATCAATACAATGAAAAATAAGATTGTGATTTTTGAGGTCATGAGGTATTATTTTTGGGTAAATATTATTTTTGCGTTATCCATTCTTGCTATTGTTTCTCTAAATTTTCTAAAGGCTTCATACTCTTGTTTTTCAAAGTAGCCTGGATTTAGTTGATACGTGCGTTTATAAAGTATTTGGTTTTTTTTCACGGTTATGAACTCGATTTTATAACTGCCATATTTTTCTTTAAGTTCAAAGTTTTCAGGCTGTGCTTCTACACTAAATCCTTCTGGTACGCTAACCAATATTTCGTCATGGTCATAAAAGCCGCGTTCTATTTCAAAAGGATTATTTCGGGTACGATACCGCTGCGGCACATTACTGGATTGGTTAAAAGCATTTACAGGAAATAAAAGTTGTCCTTTGGTTGCTGTGGCATAAGCCGCGGCTTCAAAGCTCAAATTTTCTTGAAATTCAACAAGCTCTTTATCGTTTTTAAAACCAATGGTAGTAAGCTTGATGTTATTGATGTGTGTAAAATAATTTTTGTAGAAAACAATTCTATCGTCTTGAGATTTGGTCTCATTACTTACTTTGTTGTCATATTGTGTTCCTTTTGAGGTAATTTCTACTGAACCTTTAAAATTTCCGAGTGCGTCAATAGTGTAACTTCCTTTACTGATTTGGGTATTTTGATCGGGGGTATATTCTTGGGTTTTCATGATTTCGCCTCCCTCGGGCTTTACTACTAAAGCGTAACGATTATCTGTAAAATCTCCCTGAAATCCAAATGGATTGGTTTGACTCGTACACTCTAACCATACCATTTTATCATTAATCGGTACACTTAAAATAACGTGATTACCTTGCATGGAAACAAAATCTTGTTGCAAATTACGAATATCACTATCGCCATAAATAACGGTATAATAAGAAGGAACACCCACTGATTGTAAAAGTGCACGGGTATAATTAGTTAAAGCTTTACAATCGCCATAGCCTAACCGATCTACATCTTTGGCAAGCATTGGTTTCCATCCTCCTATTCCTAATTGAATACTCACATAGCGCGTTTTATCTTGTACGAATTGGTACACCATTTTAGCAATTTTCAACGGATCTTTTTCGGTACCCACTACTTGCTTTATTTTATTTTGTGTTTCGAGTGGAAGTTCGTCTGTGTTTTTTAAAAGACTTTCATACATCCATGAACCAAAACTTTTCCAATCGGAAGCAATGCCCTGCACTCCTTCTAAATTGAAAGTAGTTAAGCCAAACATCACATAAGGCACAAAATTCTGAAAGGCTGGTGAATATGCCTCATATTTAAAAGCAGGAATTTGAGTGCCCGTATAAGTTAAGCTTCCATCGGAAATTGATTTTTGAATTTTAGAATCTGGTTCAAAGTTGAGTTCTTTAAACTTGAAGCCTAAATTTTTAGCGTAATTAATTTTCAACATAGTAGATTCTACGCTTAAGTTTGTAGATTCTAACGGATACCAACTCGGAATAAAAGCCGTATTAGTGGTCTCTACCTCACTTTCATAAATCATCGTAAAGGGATAAATCACAGGTGTGTAATCCAGATATACTAGTTTATTATCTGAAATCAGAGCACTTTCAGACACTGAATTTTCTTTAAAGTCGCGACGTTTGATTTTTTTTATCTCCTGACCGTCTTTATTTAAAATAGTAGCATCCATCGACTTTATCTTGCTGGAATTACTATAATATTCAGCTGCATTAAGGTCTTTTAAACCTTGCTCGTTCAGAACAGTTACTACTCTTTTTGTGGTAATAAGCATTAACTTTACATCAGAAATCGTGATAACCCTACTTTTTTGTCGAATAACGGCGTTAGCATTTTCGAGTAAGTTGGGTGGAATTGTAGCAACCGAGAAAATCTGATTTTGGGCAATTAGCGGCGTGGTAGATAAAACGAGCAACAGCGCTTTTAAAAATTTCATCACAAAGGTTTTTTCAAAAATATAATTTTTTTTTGCAAAAACTTAACACTGTACCGATTATTTTTTCGAAAAAAAAACACCTAATAAAAGCCGAGTCGGTGACTTAATTTTAATTTTGACTAAACATTTTTAAATGCGTTTGGAATCTGGAAATCAATTACTAGAGCCTTTACAACAAGCGCTACTACGCACTTTATTTTTACTTTCCATTTAAAAAAAAAATTGAATACATATACTGTAAGAAGCTCATGTGCCTTTTTTAGTTCCATTTTATGCTTCATCAATTGGATTTTCCTTTTTTGCTTCGCTTTGCATTTTATGTTCATCAATCAGCTTAGCAATTTTGGCTATTAATTTTTTATCCTTTTTGTTGGTTTCAACAAGTTGCATTTTTTTTAAGAGTTGGGTATATTTTTCGGACAACGCTTCATATTTAGCTTGCAAATTATTCAACTTCGTTTGCATTTCCAGATTTTCCTGACTAAAAGCTGCAATTGTTTCTATAGGTTGAGCATTAAGGTTAACTTTTCCGAAGTCTATTTTTTTCCAATTATTAGCTGATTGTATGTATGTTAATTCTACCTCATCGCCCAAGGAAATTGAATAATAGTCAATTTCTAAATCGTTAGGACTTTCTAGCGTAACGTGAAACGCTTGACTGCCAAAATTCCAGTGGTATTGATGTCCGAGCTCAACAAGCACATACTTCTTAGCTTTTTTGAGAATAAGTCCTTTATAGGTTTGTCCGTCAACTAAATGAAATTTATCAAATTCTGTCACCGTGGCATCAAGGATAATTCTATTTAACGGCAAATCAATTTCGGCAATTTTAGCAAAAAATTTATGCTCAATAATTTCCTTTTCCATGAGCGTCCACATAGACAAATGGTATTTCCAAGGCATCAAAGAAAAGGGCACAAAACCAAAAATTCCTTTGACCTTGACTTCAAAACCAGACTTTTTAATCTTGGTAATTTTAAAAATTACAACTTCGTCTCGTTCTTTAATGTCAACCAGATTTTGTTTTAAAATCGGCACAATCTCTTTGAGAGACATGCTCTGTCTAATCTCCTCTTCGGTTTTGAAATAATTTAAAATATTTTTAATATTCATTTTATTCTTTATTTTTTGTGTCCATTAAAATCGTTACGGGCCCATCATTGATTAATGCAATTTTCATGTCGGCTCCAAAAATTCCAGAGTGAATTGGTTTCTCAGCATCAATTTCGAGTTGTTTAAGAAACGTTTCATAAACAGGAATCGAAATTTCTGGTCGAGCTGCTTTTATGTAAGAAGGCCTATTTCCTTTCTTAGTTGAAGCATGTAGCGTAAATTGACTTACCACTAAAATTTCTCCATTTATATCTTTAACCGATTTGTTCATCACCTGATTTTCATCGGCAAAGATGCGTAAGTTAGCAATTTTTTGGCTAAGCCAAAGAATATCTTCCCTATTATCTGCCGCTTCAATACCTACAAAAACAAGTAAGCCCGTTTGAATTTGACTCACAATCTTATTGTCAACGGTTACTGAGGCAGACGAAACTCTTTGGATAACGGTTTTCAATTTTTTTTATGATAAAAATTTAGATTTCGTAATTGAACAATCAATGCATTTTTAAACTTTAAATAGGACTCCAATTTTTCAAGTTGAGAAATATCTATTTTCTGACCAATGATTTGATATAAATCAGAGATATTTAATCCTTTGTTTCTCTTTCTTTTTACTTTATTTTCCTTGGAAATCCGAATAATATTTTCAATTAATGCTTTGGGATTCGCAATTTCTTCAGGGTGTCTATGAATTCCTAGCTCTAAATCCGAACCTTCTATTCCAATTTCATTTTTTAAAAGTTCTTTATCAGCTAACATCCATGATTCAGTCATTTGAATTGGAACAACAGCAACTATTTTTTTACATACGGTATCATCCTCTTGCTGATCAATTAATTTTTTGGCAGGATTAATTTTGGTGTTAAAAACATCCGTGTCGTCTCTATTATCAGAATCTGTATGGATAAATAAAATTAAAATTTCAAAATCGTCTTTAGCTTTTTCGGCAGCTTTTAAGACTTGTTGATTAAAACTTAACCCTGATTTTTCTATCGTGATAATTTCTAATTCCGTTTCTATGTATCCTGAACATTCAATTGCTAAATTTTCTAAAGTTGTTTTTACAACGCTTTCCAAAAAACGAATATCTGTTGTTCCCTCAGTAAAAAGACCAGTTAAAAGAAAATTGCTCATATTAAACTATATTTTATTCAAAATCAGCAGTTTTTAAATAATCTTGAACAATAGAAAGAGTTAGTTTTCTATCTTGCTCCGTAAAAACCAAGTTTAACTGTTGCGTGTTATCTTTGAGAACAGGACTTATTTTAGTTGAGTTTAACTTTATTCTTTCGCCATCAATATCAGAAATGGACGTTCTCATGTGAGCATACCAAATACTTACGTTAGAATTATCTTCCCATTTGAGCATATTTCCAACCAAAACTGGCGAATGTGAATTCACTATAACCTGACGCAAAGGTGTTTCTATCTCATCAAAATCAACGCTTAAATCTTTAAGTAACTCAGTCATAGCTTTGATTCTAAAAGGGTGAATTCCGTTTTCCGGCTCTTCAAAACAGAGTAGTCCTGTGTGTTTATCGTCAAATTCTAAAATGCACAATGCCAAAATTCTCAATGTCCCCTCTGACAGAACTCTTGAAGAGAATTCTTTTTTATCTTTATCCTTTAATTTAATTAAATACTGTTTGTTTTCTTTATCATCGATTACATCAACTTCAATAAAATTTGGCAAAAAACTATTTAATTTTCGTGAAATGTCGACAAGATTAAATTTATCTTCCTGCTTGATGCGATATAAAGCTGCCGCCAAGTTTTTTCCACTTATAGAAATCACATCCTCTCCATTATTTTTGCTGGTTGCTTGTCTCAAATCCTCAGGATTAAGCTGTAGAAATTTCCAACTTTTCATTTCTTCTTTGGCAGCTAAAACATGCGGAAAATCAATTGTATCAAAACTGCTCAAAACAGTTCTTGTTGCGTTTCCTAAAGGGAATCTTCTTTTGTTTCCTGTGGTTCCATCTTGAGAAACTAAAATTACTGGCAATCCATTTTCAATTTCAGTTTGAATATATGGGATACCTCTTTTTCCAGTAACGACTTTTGGACGCCAATATTCTAATGCCTTTTTGGGTATTATTTTTATCCAATTATCCTCTTGATGGTTTAACTTAATTAAATTTTCTTTAGAAACCGTCAATTCTTCTATCCCTGAAGTATTTGTATATCTTTTAATAGATAATTCATATCGTAATCTGGTATATTTCAATTTGCCCTCATTACCCCACGCATCTTTTACCTTTTTATTGACTAACATTTCTACTGTAAACTCAATTTCCTTGGCATAATTTTCGTCACCATATTGTGTGAATAATTCTATAAATTCTCCTCTTTGCCTTCCAAACTCTCGTTTTATACTGTCCGTTTCGGCCAATCTAGACAGCAACGTTAACGCATCAAACAAATTGCTCTTCCCTGAAGCATTTGCACCTGCAATAACTGTAAAAGGGGTAAATTCCATTTCAAAATTATGAAAAGACTTAAACCCATTTATTTTTAGATAAGTAATCATTGATTTACAATATTATATTCAAAAATAGCACTTAAAAACTTCTAAATGAAATAATTCTTTACTTACGCGTTTCATCGCTTGCTATTCGTTCGTCATTATAAATATCGGTTCGGTAGTTTTCGTCGTCGCCTTCTAGTATTTTAAGGTAGCTGTTATAGCGCGACCAAGCAAGTTGATCTTTTTCTAGCGCATTTTTAATAGCACAATGTGGCTCTTCTTTATGCAAGCAATTATTGAATTTGCATTGGTCTTGCAACCTAAAAAATTCGGGGAAATAACCACTAATTTCCGAAGGTTCCATATCTACCATTCCGAAACCTTTGATTCCAGGAGTGTCTATGATGCGAGCGCCAAAACTCAAGTCGAACATTTCGGCAAAAGTAGTGGTGTGTTGGCCTTGTTTACTTGCTTCAGAAATATCTTTGGTTCTTAAATCTAGTCTTGGCTCTAAGGCGTTGACCAAAGTAGATTTTCCTACACCTGAATGACCCGAAAACATAGTCACTTTTCCTATCATCAATTGTTTTAATTCCTCGACTCCTTTATTTGTAGTTGCGGAAACCCGCAAACATTGGTAACCTATTTCTTGATATACATGCTGCATATACAATTGTTCGTCTAATGTAGTGTCGTCAAAAGTGTCGATTTTGTTAAAAACCAATATGGTTTCAATGCCATAAGCTTCGGCGGTAACCAAAAATCTATCTATGAAATTAAAGGTAGTAGGAGGATTGTTAATGGTAATTAAAAGAAAAACCCGATCAATATTAGATGCAATGATGTGCATGTGGTGCGATAAATTAACTGATTTTCGTACAATATAATTGGTTCTTTCATGGATATTAAAAATCGTTCCGGTTACTTTATCAGCTGATTGGTCCAACTCAAAATCTACATGATCGCCTACAGCGATAGGATTGGTACTTTTGATACCTTTCATTCTGAATTTCCCCTTGATTCTACATTCCATAAAAGTACCATCCGAACTTTTAACGGTATACCAACTTCCTGTAGATTTATATACAATTCCTGTCATGGAGCAAATATACTACATTACCTGAAAAATAGCTTCAAAAAAAAAAGTTGCCATTTCTGACAACTCTTTACTTTTACAACGTACTGACAATTAATATTTGTAGGCAATTCCTGTTTTTATCGCTTGTGTTCCTCCAAGAGCATTAGAATTGGCTCCTACAGTTGTTTTATCTGATGTCATTAAAACAAAAGGACAACCCAATTTAGCCGCATCCATTTTTAATTTCTTTTGAGCTTTCTTATCTCCAGTATTACCGGTTTGGAAATTAATAAGACCTGTTTTTCCGCGTACTTCTCCCGCTTTTTTCAATCCTGCAATGTATGATTTTTCTTCTAAGATGATCACTTTTTCCCAGTCCTCTTCACTGTTGATTGTGATTTTTTCAGTCATCTCTTCTACACGACCTGATTTTCCATACACTACTTTTTCGATAGCATATTTTCCGATAGAGTTTTCTGCGTCTTCACCGTCATACTTAAATACTACCACATACTCCTCTACTCTAACTACTTTACCGTTAACTACTTCGCCACTGTGTTTTGTAATTACATCTACTTGTGCGTTAACTTGGGTAGCACCAAAAATTAAAGCAAGAATTAAAACAATTTTTTTCATTTTTGTAAGTTTATTTTTTTTAATGAGGCAATGATACAAAAATTATCAATACAAAATTAAGTCTGAATTAATTATTAATTACCTTTTCTTGATGCATTATACTTTCTTGGTGAATGGCTTTAAAAAAATGCAAGATAAACTCTTCGCTCAAGCCTTTCTGACCGCCTTCTTCCTTCATCCGCTCTAGAATTTGCATCCAACGCTGATTTTGTAATACTGCAATTTTATTATCCTTTTTAAGCAGTCCGATGGCTTCTGAAATTTGCATCCGCTGACCCATAATATCGAGTAGTTTACTATCTATGGTGTCAATCTTGGTTCGCAGTCGGACCATTTCAGTAAGGTAAGTAGCGTTTTCGCAACTCCTATTTTTAACTTTTAACTCCACAAAAATTTCTTTCAATCGGCTAGGTGTTACTTGTTGAGCAGCATCGCTCCATGCATTATCAGGGTCAATATGGGTTTCGATAATTAAACCATCATAATTTAAATCTAAAGCCTGCTGCGAAACCTCAAAAATCATATCTCTCCTTCCGGTAATATGCGAAGGATCGCAAATTAAGGGTAAATTCGGAAAACGATTTTGTATATCAATTGCCACTTGCCACTCGGGATTATTGCGGTATTTGGTTTTTTCATAGACCGAAAAGCCGCGGTGAATGACGCCAAGATTTTTAATTCCTGCAAGAAATAAACGTTCGACACCGCCAATCCAGAGGCTCAAATCGGGGTTTACAGGATTTTTGACCAATACAATTTTATCTGTATTTTGCAAGGCATCGGCTATTTCTTGCACGGCAAATGGGTTTACAGTCGTTCTTGCACCAATCCATAGTACATCAATGTCGTGTTCAAGGGCAAGTTTTACGTGTGCTGCATTGGCCACTTCCACCGCCATCAAAAGACCGGTTTCGGCTTTGGCTTTTTGAAGCCATTTTAAACCAATAGCACCAACGCCTTCAAAACCTCCAGGTCGAGTTCGGGGTTTCCAGATTCCAGCTCTAAAGATTGAAACATCAGAATTTTTTAATTCGTGAGCTATTTGTAATACTTGCTGTTCGGTTTCGGCACTGCAAGGCCCTGCTATTACTAGTGGGTGTGCCAATTGAAGGTTGTCTAACCACTTTCTGTTTTCTGCTGTAATTTCCATTTGGCAAATGTAGCGCTATTTGGTTTTTTGGGAATAAAGTATAGGTTTTTTTTAAGATTCGTTTGGATGGGCAAGTGTAGCAGGGATTTTAGGGTAAATAGTTTTAAAAAAGCCCAAAAGATAAAAAAATGCCGAAAGATTGTTTTCTATCCCTGACAGGAAGGAGCATCCTCGCTTAGTCATTG
>Ga0075154_10000008_pt1 | contig 144341 bp, 130 predicted proteins | sample JI71714BDNA_FD_70965 | JGI IMG/M metagenome (GOLD analysis project Ga0075154, IMG submission 70965) | Wastewater effluent complex algal communities from Wisconsin, to seasonally profile nutrient transformation and Carbon sequestration -... | ecosystem: Engineered > WWTP > Effluent > Algae... | reverse complement strand
CCGGATTTGCAGCCCCATAGCCCGGCTATGGGGCAAAAAGACGGTGAAAACGAAGTTTCGATAAAAATGGACCGCTGCGGGCGGTTTGCAGCCAACGATTCTTCTGCCGCGCAGGCTCCTAGGTGGCGCTGCCAATGTCGCCCGGCGGACAGTCGACCGGGTGAATTCCCGATCCAGTAGCGAACCGCCATGGCTCATCCGACACAACCCCGTTCCGGCGCCGCCCTGCGCGCGAGTGCGCGCCCGGCCTCTGAGGCCGAACTGGCCGAAATTCCCTGGTTGAAGAACCTGCAAACGCCCGAACGCGAGCGTGCGCTCGATGGCCTGGTGGTCAGCCAGGTGCAGGTGGGGGAATCCATCTGCCGCCTCGGCCGCCCGGTGACCTACTGGTTCGGCCTGCTCGATGGCCTGCTCAAGATGAGCAACGACGACTCGCAGGGCCCCGTCATCACCTTCACCGGCATCGCGCCCGGGGGCTGGTTTGGCGAGGGCACGGCGCTCAAGCGCGAGATTTACCGCTACAACGTGCAGGCGCTGCGCAAGAGCCGGGTGGCCGGCCTGCCGGTGGAGACCTTCCACTGGCTGCTGGACCATTCCATCGGCTTCAACCGCTTCGTCATGAACCAGCTCAACGAGCGGCTGGGCCAGTTCATCGCCGCGCGCGAGATCGACCGCATCTCCAGCCCCGATCTGCGGGTGGCGCGCAACCTGGCCGCGCTGTTCCACCCGCTGCTCTCGCCCAACGTCGGCGGCATCCTGCGCATCACCCAGCAGGAACTGGCCTACCTCGTGGGGCTGTCGCGCCAGCGGGTGAACGAGGCGCTGACCACCCTGTCGGCCAAGGGCTGGATACGGGTGGAATACGGCGGGCTGCGGGTGCTGGACCTGCAGGCCTTGCGCTCCGGCGAATTGTGAGCCCCCGCGTGGGATGATCGCCTCATGACCGACCAACCGAAGAAGACCCTGCAACTGAGGCAAAAGCCCGCCGCCGACAAACCGGCGGCGCCACGCGCACCCGTGCGGCCGCGTGGACCGGCCCGCGCCCGCCCGCTGGCCGAGGTGCAGGCCGAACGCGCGGCGCGCGAGGCCGCCTGGGCGGCGCAGAACCCGGCGGGCGGTGAGCGCCGTCCTCACCCGGACGCCGATCGGGGCGCCCCGCAGGACCGGCGTGCCGGACCGGCCAACCGCGGGGCTGCTCGCCCAGGCGGGGCCGGCGGCCCGGGTGCACGCGCCGAACGGCCCGCCGCTGGCGGGCGTTCCGAGCGTTACGCCCCTGCCGGCCGCCCGGGCGCCCCCGCCCCGCGCCAGCGCACCGATGCGCCGCGCGACGCCGCCCCCCGCTTCCAGCCCGACGCACCGCGCCCGGCCCGCGCCCCGCGCGACCTGCGGCCCGATCCGGCCCGCGTGGGCAAGGCCAAGGGCCAGCACCTCGCCCCCAGCCCTGGCTCGGCCAGGCCCCCCGAGGGTGTGCCGCCGTTCCTGGGGCGGCCCGGCGAACAGCTGATCCGGCTGAACAAGCGCATGGCCGAGCTGGGCCTGTGCTCGCGCCGCGAAGCCGACGAATGGATTGCGCGCGGCTGGGTGCGGGTCAACGGGCAGCCCGCCGTCATGGGCCAGCCGGTGCCGCCCGATGCGCAGGTGGAGGTGCTGCCGCAGGCGCGCCACCAGCAGGCCGGGCAGGTCACCATCCTGCTGCACAAGCCGGTGGGTTATGTCAGCGGTCTGCCCGAGGACGGGCACGAGAGCGCGGCGGTGCTCATCAAGCCGCAGAGCCACTGGCGCGACGACCGCAGCGGCCGCCGCTTCGAGGCTTCGCACACCCGCGGCCTGGCGCCCGCCGGCCGGCTCGACATCGACTCCACCGGCCTGCTGGTGCTCACCCAGGACGGCCGCATTGCGCGGACCCTGATCGGCGAAGACGCCGGCGTGGAAAAGGAATACCTGGTGCGGGTGCACTGGGCGCCCAACGGCCCCAAGGGGGTGGGCGTGGTGACGCAGGACGTGCAGGCCGCCTTCCCGCGCGAACGCCTGGCCCTGCTGCGCCACGGCCTGAGCCTGGACGAGCAGCCCCTGCGCCCCGCGCAGGTGGACTGGCAGAACCCCGAGCAGCTGCGCTTCGTGCTCACCGAGGGCAAGAAGCGGCAGATCCGCCGCATGTGCGAGCAAGTCGGCCTGCACGTGGTGGGCCTCAAGCGCATCCGCATCGGGCGGGTGGTGCTGGGCAACCTGCCGGTGGGGCAGTGGCGCTATCTCGGCGCCGACGAGCAGTTCTGACCGGCCACCCCACACGGGCGCGCCCCTGGGTCACAATGGCCCATGACCGCTTCCACGCCGCCCGATGCACCCCGGCGCAAGGTGCTGCGCCATATTCGCCCGGCCGATCTGCAGGCTGCGGCCCGGCTGGCGGTGGCCGCGACCCACGGGGTCATCGACCTGACCGAGAGCGTGCACCAGTCGGTGCGCCGGCGCATCGGTCTGCCTGCGGGCGCTTCGCCCGAGCGGACCGGCGGCCTGACCGGCCACATTTACCGGGCCGTGCGCGGTGTGACCGGCTTCGTGGGCTGGGGCACCGACGCGGCGCTGGCCGCCCTGCTGCCCTTGCTGGACGATCCGGCCACCCACCCCGAAGCCTCGCCGCAGCGCGAAGCTGTGCTGGCTGCGCTCAACGGGGTGCTGGGCGACCGGCTGCAGGCGCTGGGCAACTCCCTGGCCCTGACCATGGCGCTGCGCACGGGCGGGGTGACGCTCAACCCTGCACCCGAGGTGTTCAAGACGCAACTGCCGCAGGCCACGCCGCACCTGCTGCTGCTCATCCATGGCCTGTGCATGCACGACGGACAGTGGCGGCGCAACGGGCACGACCACGGCGCCGCGCTGGCGCCGGCTCTGGGCGCCACACCGGTGTACCTGCGCTACAACAGCGGCCTGCACATCGCGGACAACGGCCGCCAGCTGGCCGGCCTGCTGGAGCGGCTGGTGGCGGGCTGGCCGGTACCGCTGCAGCGCATCACGGTCATCGGCCACAGCATGGGCGGGCTGCTGGCGCGTTCGGCTTTTGACATCGGGCGGCAGAACGGGCAGCGCTGGCCCGCGTTGCTGCAGGACCTGGTGTTCCTGGGCACGCCGCAGCACGGCGCGCCGCTGGAACGCGCGGGCCATGGGGCGGATGGGCTGCTCGCCTCCAACCCCTTCACCGCGCCCTTCGCGCGGCTGGGCCAGCTCCGCAGCGCGGGCATCACCGACCTGCGCCACGGCCATGTGCAGGACGCCGACCGGCAGGGGCGGGACCGCTTTTCGTCGGGCGCCGACCACCGCCTGCCCCTGCCGCTGCCGGACGGCGTGCGCTGCTTTGCGGTGGCGGCCACGCTGGCCGGGCAGCGCAGCCGGCTGGCCGAGCGCCTGACCGGCGACGGCCTGGTGCCGCTGGACAGCGCGCTCGGCCGCCACGACAACCCGGCGTTGCGGCTGGAGGTGCCGCGCGAGCGCCAGCGCATCGTCTACCGCACCGGCCACCTGGACCTGCTGTCCAGCCCGGTGGTGGCCGAACAGCTGACAACCTGGCTGACCGCGCCACCCCTACAGGCCTGAACGCCTGCCTGTGCGCTCGCCCGAGCGCCCGCCTTGAAGGCCCGCCTTGAAAGCCGGCCCGGCGCCCATAATTGCGCGCTTTCCCGCGCCGCACGCCCCGCCCGGGCCGGGCGGCAACGCCTTCTTTTCCTTCCATACACCGACACGACATGAGCAAACAGACCCTGAACTTCCAGGCCGAGGTGGCCCAGTTGCTGCACCTGGTCACCCACTCGCTGTACTCCAACAAGGAAATCTTCTTGCGCGAGCTGGTGTCCAACGCGTCGGACGCCTGCGACAAGCTGCGTTTTGAAGCGCTGGACAAAGCCGAGCTGTACGAGGACGTGCCCAACCTGGAAGTGCGGGTGGCTTTCGACAAAGAAGCCCGCACCCTGACCATCACCGACAACGGCATCGGCATGAGCCAGGCCGAGGCGGTGGAGCACCTGGGCACCATCGCCAAGAGCGGCACCAAAGACTTCATGAACCGCCTCAGCGGCGACCAGAAGAAGGACGCGCAGCTGATCGGCCAGTTCGGTGTCGGCTTTTACTCGGGCTTCATCGTGGCCGACCGCATCGTGGTCGAGAGCCGCCGTGCCGGTCTGCCGGCGGCCGAGGGCGTGCGCTGGGCCAGCGGCGGCACGGGCGACTTCGAGGTCGAGACCATCGAGCGCGCCGCGCGCGGCACCAGCGTGATCCTGCACCTGCGCGAGGACGCCACCGAATACCTGAGCCACTGGAAGCTCCAGCAGATCATCGGCAAATACTCCGACCACATCAGCCTGCCCATCCTGATGCAGAAGGAAGAATGGGACGCCGAGAAGAGCGAGTACGTGCAGAAGGACGAGTGGGAGGCGGTCAACTCTGCGTCGGCCCTCTGGACGCGGCCCAGGAAGGACATCAGCGACGAGCAGTACGCCGACTTCTACAAGGCCATCAGCTACGACCAGGAGGCCCCGCTGACCTGGAGCCACAACCGGGTGGAGGGCAGCACCGAATACACCCAGCTGCTCTACATCCCGGCCAAGGCGCCGCACGACCTGTGGAACCGCGACAAGAAGGCCGGCATCAAGCTCTACGTCAAGCGCGTGTTCATCATGGACGAGGCCGAGGCGCTGATGCCCTCGTACCTGCGCTGGGTCAAGGGAGTGGTCGATTCGGCCGACCTGCCGCTGAACGTCAGCCGCGAGCTGCTGCAGGAAAGCCGCGATGTGAAGGCCATCCGCGAGGGCAACACCCGCCGCGTGCTGGCCCTGCTGGAAGAGCTGGCGAAGAAAGACAAGGCGCCCGAGGCCGCCGTGGGTGCCGACGGTGTGACCGATGTGGTCAGCGAGGAAGACAAGGCTGAACGCGCCAAAGACGCCGGCAAGTACAGCGCCTTCTACGCCGAGTTCGGCGCGGTGCTCAAGGAAGGCCTGGGCGAGGACTTCGCCAACCGCGACAAGATCGCCAGACTGTTGCGCTTTGCCTCGACCCAAAGCGATGCGGTGTCCGTCTCGTTTGCCGACTACAAGGCGCGCATGAAAGACGGCCAGAAGGCCATCTACTACATCACCGCCGACACCCTGGCCGCGGCCAGGAACAGCCCGCAGCTCGAAGTCTTCCGCAAGAAGGGCATCGAGGTGCTGCTGATGACCGACCGGGTCGACGAGTGGGCGCTGTCCTTCCTGCACGAGTTCGACGGCACCCCGCTGCAGAGCGTGGCCAAGGGCGCGGTGGACCTGGGCGAGTTGCAGGACGAAGAAGAAAAGAAGGCTGCCGAGCAGGCGGCAGAGAGCTTCAAGCCGGTGCTGGAGAAGCTCAGGGAGACCCTCAAGGACAAGGCCAAGGACGTGCGGGTGACCACCCGCCTCGTCGATTCGCCGGCCTGCCTGGTGGTGGAAGACGGCGACTATTCCACCCAGCTGGCGCGGCTGCTCAAGTCGGCCGGCCAGCAGGCGCCCGAGGTCAGGCCCATCCTGGAGGTCAATGCCGAGCACCCGCTGGTGAAGAAGCTCGACGGCTCGGCACGCTTTGACGACCTGGCGAACATCCTGTTTGACCAGGCCCTGCTGGCCGAGGGCGGCCTGCCGGACGACCCGGCGGCGTATGTGAAGCGGGTCAACGCCCTGCTGCTGGCGTGATGCGCGTCACGCGCCCGGTGCGGCACGGGCGGGGGACGGTGTCCATAATGAAGGCTGTTGCACCGTGTTGAAAGCCGCGCCATGAAATCCGTTCCCCGCCCCGTTGTGACCGTCCGCCGCTGGCCCTGGCTGCTGGCGGCGGTGGCGCTGTCCGGCTGCGCTTCCATCGGCGTGGGGGTGGGCATTCCCATCGGGCCGCTGTCGGTCGGTGTGGGGGTGGGGTCGGGCGGCGTCAGCGTCGGGGTGGGCACCAGCGTCGGGCCGGTCGGCGTCGGGGTGGGGGTCAGCCCCGGGGGGCAGGTCGGGGTCAGTGCCGGCGTGGGCACGAGTGTGCCCCTGGGCAACAGCGGTGCGCGGGTGGGCGTCGGGGTGGGCACCAGCACCACCGTCTACGACCCGGACCGCCCGTGACCTGGGCGACAGCCGTGCGGCGGCGTCCCATGGGCCGGGTGCGATTGGCCGTTCGCGGCGCCTGCGGCACCGCCGGGTTGTGACTAAACTCACACCCAGGGATTACATCAAGGGGCCCGCAGCAAGGCCCTCCGTCATGGCAGGCCAACGTGCAGCTTCAGCGTCCTTTTGATCCCGTCGTCACCTTCCGCAACAGCCAGGGCGAGCCGGCGCGCGGCACACTGACCAGCCTGCAGCGGCGCTCGCTGGTGATGGAGGTGTACAACCCCTACTCCATCGTGCAGGTCAGCGAGGTGCTGGGCGACCTGAGCATCCGCTCGGGTGACCGCAGCATCTACAAGGGCAAGGCGGTGGTGGTCAGCCTGCTCAACACCGGCCTGATGGCGGTGGTCTCGCTGACCCTGATCGACGAGTGGAACGATCTTGGGGCCATAGACCAGCGCGCGGGCAGCGTGTCCGAGGCGGTCGGCCGTTTCGTCGAGGAATGGGAGTCGCGGCCGCGCATCCGCGAGGCCTACCAGGTGGTGGTCAACGACCTGCGCGCCTACTTTGCCGAGGTCACCCGCTGGCTCGATCAGGCCGACATCACCGCCGGCCTGCCGCGCGACGTGAGCGGTCGTGTGCGTGACGATGTGTTCTACGAGATCGCCGAGCCCCTGCTGACCAAGGGCCGGGAGTATCTGTTGCGCTTTGAAGCGGAGGCCGCCCAGGTGCCGGCAGAGCTGGAGGTGGCCCACCGCGCGTTTGCCCAGACGGCCATCCACCCGCTGGTGCTGCGCGCGCCCTTCGTGTACCGCACCTTTGCCAAACCGCTGGGCTATGCGGGCGATTACCTGATGGTCAACCAGATCCTGGGCGATCCGCGCGAGGGGCCGAGCACCTACTTCGAGCTGGTGAACTTCATGTTCCTGCAGGCGGGGGTGGCCCAGGCGCACCGCAACCGGGTGGACATCCTGCTCGAACGCCTGCAGACCCTGGCCACGCAGGCCCGTGCGCAGGGGCGGCCTTTGCGGGTGCTCAACGTGGGCTGCGGACCGGCCGGCGAGTTGCAGCGGCTGCTGCGCACCGACACGGCGCTCGATCATGTCGAGGTCACGCTGATGGACTTCAGCGACGAAACCCTGCTCTACACCAGCCAGCGCCTGCTGGAAGTGGCCGCGCAGGCCGGGCGCGCGCCGCTGGCGGTGGTGTTGCGACACGAGTCGGTGCACCAGCTGCTCAAACGCTCTTCGCGCGAGCAGGCCGTGCCGCCCGAGCAGCAATACGACTACATCTATTGCGCGGGCCTGTTCGACTACCTGGCCGACAAGGCCTGCGCGCGCCTGATCGCCTACTTCGACCGCCACCTGCGCCCCGGTGGCACCGTGCTGGTGACCAACGTGCATGTGAACAACCCGGAGCGCTTCTGGATGGAGCACTTCATGGAGTGGTACCTGATCTACCGCGACGAACCGGGCATGGCGGGCCTGTTCCCGCCCACCCTGCCGGAGGTGAAAACCTACACCGACGCCACGGGTGTCAACCTGTTTGCCGAGGCGGTCAAGCCGGCTTGATGCGATGGGCGAGCGCACCACCCCGATCACCGCCGATCGCCTGCCGGTCTCTTTTGAAGATGCGGAGCACCAGCACCTCATCTTCTACAGCCGGATCACCTGTGTCGTGGCGATGGCGCTGGTGGCGGCCGGGGTGGGGCTGGACGCGGCTTTTTATCCCGGGCAGCTGTGGTCATTTGCCGCGCTGCGTCTGCTGGTCGTCGCCCTGATCGGCGCCACGCTCTGGAGCTACCGCACCGCCTGGGGTGCCACCCATGTGCGCCAGCTCACCTACTTCTGGATCGTGCTGCCCCAGCTCATGATCGCCTGGATGATCCACACCACCGACGGGGTGGCCTCCATCTATTTCGTGGGCTACACCTTTGCGGTGGCGGGCGTTTGCATTTTTTTGCCGCTCTCGGTGCGTGAAGCCCTGGGCTTGAGCCTGTTCACCCTGCTGGCCCACGGGGCCGCCTGTGCCCTGCGGCCGGCCGGGGTGGACAACTGGGCGGCGCTGGGCGGGCAGATGCTGTTCATCGGCTTTTTCGCCGTCATCGCCCTGACCGTCTCGGTCTATGGTCGGCGCCAGCGCCGCCAGACCCACGCCTTGCAGACCGAAGTGCAGCGGCAAAAAGACGAACTGCTGGCGCAAAACCGCGCATTGGTCGACATCAAGGGCCAGCTGATCCAGCGCGAGAAGATGGCGGCCTTGGGCACCCTCTCGGCCGGCTTGCTGCACGAACTGAACAATCCCGTCAATTACAGCCTCATGGCCCTGAACATGGCCCGGCAGATGCCCGCCGCCCACAGCGATGCCCTGCTGGCCGAGAGCCTGGACGATGCCAAGGAAGGCATGTCCCGGGTGCAGGCCATCGTCACCGATCTCAAAACCTTCGCCTACCAGAAACCCGGCCAGGACAACATGCGGCCTTTTTTGCTGGAGCAGGCCATCCGCTCGGCCCAGCGCCTGGCCGGGCACGAACTCAAGGGCGTGCAGGTGACCATCGAGCAGCCGCAGGACACCCATGTGCTGGGCGACGAGCCGGCCATCATCGGCGTGCTGATCAACCTGTTCAGCAACGCGGCGCTGGCCATGGGTCGCGCGCAGCGCGAGCAGCCGCGCATCGAGGTGCGGGTGAGCGAGCAGGGCGCTCGCCTGCGGGTGAGTGTGCGCGACAACGGACAGGGCATCCTGCCCGAGCACATCGGTCGCGTGTTCGAGCCCTTTTTCACCACCCGCGACGTGGGCGCTGGCCTGGGGCTGGGGCTGAGTGTGAGCTACGGCATCGTGCAGCGCCATGGTGGCGTGCTGGCCGTTGAAAGCGAGCCTGGCGCCTGGACCGAGTTCAGCTTCGACCTGCCCAGGCCCGCGCCATGAAGCCGCTGCCACCCAGCCTGCCGGTTCGGCCCGGGCCCGGCCCCCATGCCGTGCTGCTGGTGGACGATGAGTCGCAGACACGCAAGTGGTTTGCCCGTACCTACGGGCAGGAGTTTGAGGTCTGGCTGGCCTCCAGCGCGGCCGAGGCGCTGGACCTGCTGGCGCAGCGGGCGCCCGCGGTGGCGGTGCTGCTGAGCGACCACCGCATGCCCGGGGGCGACGGCGTGGGCCTGCTCACCCAGGTGCGCCAGCGGTATCCGCACATCGCGCGCCTGCTGGTCACCGCTTATGCCGACAAGGACGTGGCCCTGGCGGCGGTCAACCAGGGGCAGGTGCAGCACATCCTGGAGAAGCCGCTGGATGAAGCCACCACCCGCGCCGCCCTGCGTGCGGCCCTGGCCCACGGCCAGCCATCGGCGCTGACGCCGGGTCTGCCAGAACGCCGCGCCACCGCCCTGCGCGAAACCCTGGGCTTTCTGGCCCACGAGGTGCACGCGCCACTGGCCACCGTGCGCGGCTATCTGCAGGCCCTGCGCGAGCGCCACGCGGCGGCACCGCCCGACGAGGCCGCCCTGGCCCACCTGGTGCAGCGCCATCCGGGCGAGCTGGAGCACCTGATCGAGGCCGCACAGCGCCGCACCGACTATGCGCAATCGCTGGTCAGCAGCTTTGTGCAGTCGGCCCGCGACGCCTGGCAACCCGAAGCCAGCGCCCCCCTGCGCGCCAGTGCGCTGGTGGCGCTGCTGCGTGACGAATACCCCTTTGAGGGCGACGAGGCCCGGTGGCTGGACTGCGACCTGCAGCAGGACTTCGACCTGCCCGCGCGCCGCGATCTGCTCTATCTGGTGTTGTGCACCCTGGTCAAGAACGCCCTGCTGGCCTTGCGCAGCGCGCCTGCGGCGCAGCCCCGGCTGCGCATCGTGCTCGGGCGGGTGGCGGCCGGGCCGGGCGCACCCGCCCAGCCGTGTATCGATGTGGTGGACAATGGCCCCGGCATCGCGCCGGACATCCTGTCGCGTTTGCTGCGCGAGCCCGTCACCACCCGTGCGGACGCGGGCGGCAGCGGCATGGGGCTGCTGTTGGGCCAGCGGGTGATGCAGTCGCTGGGCGGCACCCTGACGGTGCACTCCGCGCCGGCGCAAGGCACCACCGTGCGCCTGCTGTTTGTGCGGCCAGATGCCGCACGTGAGACGACCTGAGGAGGGGGCCATGAAGCCCGACAAAATTCTGTTTGTGGACGACGAGGCCATGGCGCTCAAGTACTTTGAGCGTCTGGTCGCGCCGCTGGCCCCGGTGCTCACGGCCGGCTCGGTCGAGGCCGGCAAGGCCCTGCTGCGCGAGCGCGGGGCCGAGGTGGCGGTGCTGGTGAGCGACCAGCGCATGCCCGGCGAGCGCGGCAACGAGCTGCTGCGCCATGCGCGTGAGTACCACCCGCACATCGTCCGCCTGCTGACCACCGCCTATTCCGACATCGGCGAGGCGGTCGAGGCCATCAACAACGGCGAGATCTTTCGCTACATCCAGAAGCCCTGGTCGCTGGAGAGTCTGCGCGCCGATCTCAAGCAGGCCCTGGAAGTGGCCGATCTGCGCAACGAGCGCGCCGAACTGCTGCGCGACAAGCTGCTGGCGCAGCAAACCCAGCTGCTGGCCAACCGCCTGGGCACTTTGCTGATGCTGGGCGCGGCGCTGAGCAGCGACGGTCAGTCGCACGAGCCGGCGATCTACCGCTTTGCGCAGGCCGCACTGCTGTGCCGCCCCACCGACCCCGCGGTGGACTGGCACCGCTGGGAGCATGCCGACCTGCTGCAGGCCGAGGCGCAGCGGGGTGCGGCCATCGCCCGCCACCTGCGCCACTGGCTGCAGGACCTGGGCCCGCGCACCGATGGCGACGCGGCCCTGGCCGTGCTGGCCAAGATCGTGGGCGGCGAATGGCGCGATGGCGCGGTGTGGGTGCGCGAGACGACGCCGTTCACCGCCTTGCTGACCGCGCCAGCCGGCGCTGCCGTGACCTACAACCAGTGCGCCTGGCTGGCCTGGCTGCTCTGGCAGGGCGGCGCGGCCGAGTTCACGCTGGCCGACGGCGTGGCCGGCATCCGCCCGGTGGCGGCGGTCATGCTCAGCGGCGACTGGCTCGCCGGGGTGATGGAGGACTTCGGTCCCGCCGTTCCCTGATCCGGCCAGGCTGCGGCCGACGTTGATGCGGCCGCACCGGCGCCCGGGGTCTGATGCCCGGTCGGTCTGACCGGGCATCAGACCTGCAGCGGCGATGCCTGCATGGCCTCGATCTGTTCGATCAGCATGTCCACCTGGCCCTGCCAGTAGTCGCGGCTGCCAAACCAGGGGAAGTTGACCGGAAAGGCCGGGTCTTCCCAGCGCCGCGCGATCCAGGCGCTGTAGTGGACCAGGCGCAGGGTGCGCAGCGGCTCGATGAGTGCGAGTTCGCGCCGGTCGAAGTCGCGCAGCTGTTCATAGCCGTCGAGCACGGCCGAGAGTTGCTGCGTCTGCTGGCGCCGCTCGCCCGAGAGCAGCATCCACAGGTCCTGCACCGCAGGGCCGCTGCGGGCGTCGTCCAGGTCGACAAAGTGCGGGCCGGCACCGGGCTGGCCTTCGGGGGTCCAGAGGATGTTGCCGGGATGGCAGTCGCCGTGCAGGCGGATGTGTGCGATGCCCTCGCCATCGGCCGGCGCTCCGGCGCACAGGGCGGCATGGCTGCCGACGATCTGCAGCGCCTCGGTCAGCGTCTGCCGCCAGGCGCTGCGCACCTCGGGCGCCACCATGTCGTGCGCCAGCAGCCAGTCCCGCGGTTCGTGGCCGAAGCTGGCCAGGTCCAGCGCCGGCCGGTGGGCAAACGGCCGTGCCGCGCCCACGGTGTGCAGCCGCGCGAGGAAGCGGCCGATCCATTCGAGCACGTCCAGCTCGTCCAGTTCGGGCCGGCGGCCACCGCGCCGCGGGCTGACGCTGAACCAGAAATCGCCGTGCCGGTGCAGGCTGCGGCCGTCGATGAGCAGTGGCGCCACCACCGGCACTTCGGCCACCACCAGCTCGGCGGCGAAGGCGTGTTCTTCGAGAATCTGGGCCTCGCTCCAGCGGTCGGGGCGGTAGAACTTGAGAATCACCTGGGTGTGGCCCTGCACCGGCTCGTCCAGCCCGGCCTGGTAGACGCGGTTCTCGTAGCTGCTGAGCGCCTGCAAGCGGCCGTCACCCCACAGGCCCAGGGCGCTCAGGGCGTCCTGCACCGCGTCGGGGGTGAGGGCTTCGTAGGGGTGCAGGTTCGGGGTGTCGCGCATCGCGCCATTGTCGCCGCCTGCGAAAATGGGGTGATGTCCAAAGCCGCTCCACGATCCCAGACTACTCCGACCTTGCAGGACCAGCTGCCCGAACTGCGCCCGGGTCAGTCGGTCGAACTGCTCAAGGAGCTGCACATCCTCACCCGCGAGGGCAAGCTCAACCAGGACACCCGGCGCAAGCTCAAGCAGGTCTACCACCTGGTGCAGTTCATCGAGCCGCTGCTGCAGGCGGTGCTGGACGCGCGCGGCGACGTGGCCCTGGCCGACCACGGGGCGGGCAAGTCCTACCTGGGGTTCATCCTCTACGACCTGTTCTTCAAGGCCCGGCCGGTGGGCTGGGTCTATGGCGTGGAGGCGCGCGCCGAGCTGGTGGAGCAGTCGCGCGCGCTGGCGCAGCGCCTGGGTTTCGAGCGCATGCGCTTCCTGGCCACCACGGTGCAGCAGGCGCTGTCGCACGAAGACCTGCCGCCCACGTTGGACGTGGTGACCGCCTTGCACGCCTGCGACACCGCCACCGACGACGCCATCGCCTTTGGCCTGGCCAAAGCGGCGCGTTTCATGGTGCTGGTGCCCTGCTGCCAGGCCGAGGTGGCCAGCGTGCTGCGCCAGCACAAGGCGCTGAACCTGGCGCGTACGCCGCTGGCCGAACTGTGGCGGCACCCGCTGCACACCCGCGAGTTCGGCAGCCAGATCACCAATGTGCTGCGCTGCCTGCACCTCGAAGCGCAGGGCTACGAGGTCACGGTGACCGAACTGGTGGGCTGGGAGCACTCGATGAAGAACGAGCTCATCATCGCCCGCCGGCGGGCGAAGCCGCAGGCCGGGCTGCAGGCCCGTGCGCGCGAACGGCTGCAGGCCATCCTGGACGATCTGGGCCTGCAGCCGCTGTCGGCGCGTTTCGGCGTCGCCGTGGACAGCGCAGACAGCGCGGGCCGCTGAAGGCCGCACGACCCGCGACCCGTGGCCCTTACTTGCCCGGGGCGGCCGCAGGCGGCTGGCCGGCGGCAGCGTTCAGGCGCTTGCCGATGCTCGCTTCCAGGGCGTTGAGCCTGGGGTCGATGGTGGGGCGTGTTTCGGTCACCAGTTTTTCCACCAGGGCCTGCTGCATGTCGCCGCTGAGCTGCATGTACTTGGCGTAGACGGGCGATTGCAGCATGGCAACGACCTGCCGGAGTTCGTCCACGCTCATGCGCTCCTCCAGCACCTTGCCGGCGGTCGTCGGCGCCAGTTGGATGGCACGGTCGCGCACCAGCGGCACGGCGTCCTTGGTGTAGGCCTGGACGTCGTTGCCGATTTCCTTGGCCACCGCCTCGCGCTTGTCGGCGGGCACGCGGGTCTGCAGGAACAGGCTGGCCTGGTCCAGCAACTGGGCCGCCGGCTGCTCGGTCAGGTTGCGCGCCAGCGCCTCGATGCCGGGCTGCTGCAGCTTGAGCAGCTTGGCCACCAGTTCCTTCTTGGCGGGGCTGGCGGCGGCCGGTGCCGGCGTGGATTGTGCGAAGGCGGTGCCGGCGGCCAGGCACAGGCTCAGGACGAGCGCGGGGGAGAGCAGGGTAGGTGTTTGCATGGCGCATGTTAACCAACCATGCAAGGGTGTTCGTGCGCAGGCCGATGCGGCATGCCCGCTGCCGCTGCCGGTGCAAGGGTTGCCCGATGGGGCGCACGGTGTTACGGTCCGGGTCCTGCCAACAGACAAGTCCCTGATGACCGTGCTGAACGATCTTCCTTTCCTGTTGCAATCCGTGGCCTGGCCCCTGGTGTTGCTGCTGGCCTGGCTCCTGGGCGAGCGCCTGCACGACGCCTGGCAGCTGCCGCGGGTGAGCAGCTACGTGGCCGTGGGCCTGGTGGCGAGCCTGTTCAACCTGCCCGGCCTCACCGATGCCGTGCCCGGCCTGCCGTTCCTGGCCAATGTGGCGCTGTCGCTGATCCTGTTCGAGCTGGGTTACCGCATCCACCTGCGCTGGTTCCGTCACAACCCCTGGATGCTGGTGCTCGGCCTGGGCGAGTCGGTGCTCACCTTCGTGGTCGTCTATTTCGCGGCGGGCGGGTTCGGCCTGGGCACCGACACCCGCCTGATCATCGCCGCGCTGTCCATCTCGGCCTCGCCGGCGGGCATCGTGCGCGTGGCCAACGAAATGCGCAGTGCCGGCCAGGTGACCGAACGGGTGCTGCACCTGTGCGCCATCAACTGCCTGATGGCGGTGCTCGCGCTCAAGCTGGTCACCGGCTACTGGACCCTGTCCACCTCGGGCGATCTGGTGCTGGCGGCCTTTGGCAGCGTGCATGTGCTGGCCACCTCGGTGGCGGTGGGCGCGCTGCTGGGCGTGGTGGTGCCCATGCTGCTGCGCGCGCAGCGCATCGACGAACGCGACGTGACCCTGGTGTTTGCGCTGGCCGTGGTGCTGCTGACCACCATGGCCTACGGCCTGAAGCTCTCGCCGCTGCTGGCGGCACTGAGCTTTGGCATCGTGGCGCGCGAGCGCCGGGTGCACCTGACCAACGCCCAGCGCGGCTTCGGCACGGCGGGCGACCTGCTCACCCTGTTCCTGTTCGTCTACATTGCCGCGCTGCTCGACTGGAGCCAGCTGGGCACCGGCGTGCTGCTCGGCCTGGTGCTGATCGCTGCGCGCACGGCCAGCAAGGTGGTGTGCAACGTCGCGGCGGCCCGCCTCTCGGGCAGCACCGAACGCAAGGGTCTGCTCACCGGCCTGGCGCTCACGCCCATGTCGGCCTTTGCCATTTTGCTGCTCGAGCAGACCCGGCTGCACGGCCTGGAGCCCGCGCGCGAGGTGCTGACCCTGCTGGCCTTCATGATGCTGCTGCAGGAACTGCTGGGTCCTCTGGTGACGCAGCGCGCCCTGCGGGCCGCGCACGAAACCCACGTCACCCAGGGAGACTGAGGCGATGCCGCTGGAAACCTTCAAAGCCTCCGACGCGCTGACCTTGGGGGTCGAACTCGAACTGCAGCTGGTCAACACCTACGACATGGACCTCTCCAGCAGTGCCAACGACCTGCTGGAACTGCTGCGGCGCAAGCCGTTCCCGGGCACGGTCACGCCCGAGATGACGCAGAGCATGATCGAAATCGCCACCGACGTGCAGCGCGAGCACGGCCCGCTGCTGGCGCAGTTGCGGTCCATCCGCGACACCCTGGTGGCCGCTGGCGACCGGCTGAACATCGCACTGGCCGGCGGCGGCACGCACCCGTTCCAGCGCTGGTTTGAGCAGCGCATTTTTGCCAAGCCGCGTTTCCAGCAGCTCTCGGGCCTGTACGGCTACCTGGCCAAGCAGTTCACCGTGTTCGGCCAGCATGTGCATGTGGGCTGCAGCTCGCCCGACGAGGCGCTGTTCCTGCTGCACTCGCTCAACCGTTATGTGCCGCACTTCATTGCGCTCTCCGCGTCTTCGCCCTTCTTTCAGGGGGTGGACACGCTGTTCGACTCCGCACGGCTGAACTCGGTGTTCGCCTTTCCGCTCAGCGGCCGGGCGCCCTTTGTGCTCCGCTGGGACGAATTCGCCAACGGCTACTTCACCAAGATGGAGAGCACGGGGGTGGTCAAGTCCATGAAGGACTTTTACTGGGACATCCGCCCCAAGCCCGAGTACGGCACCATCGAACTGCGGGTGTGCGACACGCCACTGACCGTGGAGCGTGCCGCGGCACTGGCCTGCTACCTGCAGAGCCTGTGCCGCTACCTGCTGGAGCGCAACGAACCGCCGCCGGAAGAGGACGACTACCTCGTCTACACCTACAACCGCTTCCAGGCCTGCCGCTTCGGGCTCGACGGCACCATGGTCAACCCCAAAACGCGCGAGCAGATCAGCATCCGCGAGGACGTGCTGGCCACCCTGCGCCGCATTGCCCCGCACGCCGATGCGCTGGGCGCGCAGGATGCGCTGGCCGAGATCGAACGCACCGCCGCACGCGATGGCAACCACGCCAGCTGGCTGCGCCAGCAGTATGCGCACAGCGGCAGCGTGCAGGGCGTGGTGGCGGCTGCGGTGCAGGCGCTGCGCTGACCGGCGCGGCCGGCCACCCCATCGGCGCCCCTCCGCGCGCGGTGCCCGGTCAGCGCGCGAAACGCCGGCGGGTGAGCGCCAGCGCCACCCAGAACGCCGCCACCGCGTAACACCCCAGCACCGCCAGGTGCAGCAGCGGCCGGTCGGGCCACTGGTCCAGGAACAGCGGGCGCACCAGGGCCACGGCATGGGTCAGCGGCAGCCAGTCGGCCACGGCGCGCACCATGCCCGGCAGCTGTTCCTGCGGAAAGAACACGCCCGAGAGGAACATCATGGGGGTGAGAAACAGGGTGAAGTAGTAGGTGAAGAAGTCGTAGCCCCGCGCCAGCGCATTGAACACCAGCGCGATGCACGAGAAGGTGATGCCCACCAGCAGCAGCACCGGCAGCACCCACAGCAGCCTGGGCGCCTGGCTGATGCCCAGCGCCAGCATCACCCCCAGGATGGCCGTCACCGTGAACAGGGCTTTGAACGCGGCCCACAGCATCTCGGCCAGCACCACGTCGTCCAGCCGCACCGGTGCGTTGAGGATGCCGTCCCAGGTTTTTTGCACATGCATGCGCGAGAAGGCCGAGTACAGCGCCTCGAAGCTGGCCGCGTTCATCGCGCTCATGCAAATGCTGCCACTGGCCAGGAACAGGATATAGGGCACCGCCACATCGCCCTGCGGTGTGGCCAGCGGCACCGTGCCCACCAGCGCCCCCATGCCGTAGCCAAAGGCCACCAGCCACATCAGCGGCTCGGCGATGTTGCCCACCAGGCTGGGCACGGCCAGCTTGCGCCAGACCAGCAGGTTGCGGCGGAACACCGGCCACCAGCGCATCGAGAGTCTTGGATATGACCAGTGTGATGTTGTCGTGGTCATCATCCTTCCTCCCGGATTTGTCGGCCGGTCAGTTTGAGGAACAGATCCTCCAGGTTCGCCGGCCGGTGCAGGGTGCGCAGATCGTGCATGGGTGCCAGCACCTGCAGCAGCGGCTGGGCATCCTGGGTGTAGAAAAAAACCGTTTCGCCGCTCACTTCCACACGCCCGGCCAGCGCACGCAGGGCCGCGTGTTCCGGCGCCGCGTGCAGCGCCAGCGCGCCGCTGCCGTACACCTCCACCACCTCGGGCTCCAGGTGCTGCGCGATCAGCTCGCGCGGCCGGCCTTCGGCGATCTGGCGGCCGTGGTCGAGCACCAGCAGCCGGGTGCACAGGCGCTCGGCCTCGTCCATGAAATGGGTGGTCAGCAAAATGCTCTTGCCCTGCTGCAGCAGCCGTTGCAGGCGTTCCCACATCAGGTGGCGCGCCTGTGGGTCCAGCCCGGTGGTGGGTTCGTCGAGCAGCAGCAGTTGCGGGTCGTTGACCAGCGCGCGCGCCAGCGACAGGCGCCGCTTCATGCCCCCCGAGAGCTCCCCCGGCTTCGCGTCGGCCTTGTGGGTCAGCGCTGCAAAGTCCAACAGCTGCGGGATGCGTGCGCGGATCTCGCGGTCTTTCAGCCCGAAATAGCGACCATAGACCAGCAGGTTTTCGGCGCAGCTGAAGTCCGGGTCCAGGGTGTCCATCTGGCTGACCACGCCCAGCCGCTGCTTGATGGCCAGGGCGTCGCGCGGCATCTCGTGGCCGAACGCGCTCACCCGGCCCGCATCGGGGGTGGTCAGCCCCAGGCACAGGCGGATGGTGGTCGTCTTGCCGGCCCCGTTGGGCCCGATCACCCCCAGGCATTCGCCGGGCGCGATGGCAAACGACAGGTCGTCCACCACGGTCTGCGGGCCGTAGCGCTTGATGAGGTGTTCGCAGCGGAAGAGGGCTTCGGTCATGGTCGTCGGGGGGCAGCGGCGCCAGCAGTGTGCCAGCAGACCGACGCCTACAATCGCCGATCCGCTTTTTTCTCTCCCGAGGCCCGCCCCTGTGTCCCTGTTCGTCACCCTCCAACACCTGCTGCCCCAACAGGCGCTGACGCAGCTCGCCGGGCGCCTGGCCGGCTGGCAGGGGGGCCGCTTCACCCAGGCCTTCATCCGCTGGTTCATCGGCCGCTACCGGGTGAACATGGCCGAGGCGGCCAACCCGGACCCGACGGCCTACCCGACCTTCAACGCATTTTTCACCCGCGCGCTGAAACCGGGCGCCCGCCCGCTGGCCGACGCGGCCTTCGTCTGCCCGGTGGACGGCGCCATCAGCCAGTTCGGCCGCATCGAGGGCGACCAGATTTTCCAGGCCAAGGGCCACCGCTACAGCACGCTGGCCCTGCTGGGCGGCGACCCGGCGCTGGCCGCGCAGTTCGAGGGGGGCGACTTCGCCACCATCTACCTCAGCCCCAAGGACTACCACCGCATCCACATGCCGGCAGCCGCCCGCCTGCGCCGCATGATCCACGTGCCCGGCGACCTGTTCTCGGTCAACCCCGAAACCGCGGCCGGTGTGCCCGGCCTGTTCGCGCGCAACGAGCGGGTGGTCTGCGTGTTCGACATGCCCTGCGGCCCGAACGGCGAGGTCCGTCCCTTCGTGCAGGTGCTGGTGGGCGCCACCATCGTCGGCAGCATGGCCACCACCTGGCACGGCGTGGTCAACCCACCGCGGCCGGGTACGCTTCGGTCCTGGTCGTATGACGAACCCGCCATCGGCTTTGCCCAGGGTGAGGAGATGGGCCGTTTCCTGCTCGGTTCCACCGTGGTGCTGCTCTGGCCCCGGGACACCATCGCCTTCAACCCCCAGTGGGCGCCGGCGCGGCCGGTGCGCATGGGCGAGGCCATGGGTGATGCCCGCTGATTTTTGCTGCTGACAACGGAGACCCTGCATGACCACCCTCGGAACCCCGCTCTCGCCCTCCGCCACCAAAGTCATGCTGCTGGGCAGCGGCGAACTCGGCAAGGAAGTGCTGATTGCGCTGCAGCGCCTGGGGGTGGAGACCATCGCGGTCGACCGCTACGACCACGCACCGGGCCAGCAGGTGGCGCACCATGCGCGCACCATCACCATGAGCGACCCCGAGCAGCTCAAGGCGCTGATCGAAGCCGAACGCCCGCACCTGGTGGTGCCCGAGATCGAGGCCATTGCCACGCCCATGCTGGAGCAGCTCGAAGCCGCCGGGGGGGTGACGGTGATCCCGACCGCGCGCGCCGCGCGCCTGACCATGGACCGCGAAGGCATCCGCCGCCTGGCCGCCGAGACCCTGGGCCTGCCGACCAGCCCGTACCGGTTTTGTGACTCGCTGGCCGAGCTGCAGGCCGCCATCGACGGCGCGAATGGTCAACAGGGCATCGGCTACCCCTGCATCGTCAAGCCGGTGATGAGCTCCAGCGGCAAGGGCCAGAGCAAGATCGACGGCCCGGCCGATGTGCAGAAGGCCTGGGACCACGCCATGGCCGGTGGCCGGGTGAGCCACGGCCGCGTCATCGTCGAAGGCTTCATCGACTTCGACTACGAGATCACCCAGCTGACCGTGCGTGCCCAGGGCGCCAGCGGCGAGACGGAAACCCACTTCTGCGAACCCATCGGCCATGTGCAGGTCAGCGGCGACTACGTGGAGAGCTGGCAGCCCATGGCGATGAAGCCAGCGGCCATCGAGCGGTCGCGCCAGATCGCCAAGGCCGTGACCGACAACCTCGGCGGCCTGGGCCTGTTCGGCGTGGAACTGTTCGTCAAAGGCGAGCAGGTCTGGTTCAGCGAGGTCAGCCCGCGCCCGCACGACACCGGCCTGGTGACCCTGTGCACCCAGCACCAGAGCGAATTTGAACTGCACGCCCGCGCCATCCTCGGCTTGCCGGTCGATACCTCCTTGCGCAACCCCGGCGCCAGCGCCGTCATCTACGGCGGCGTCGAGGCCCAGGGCCTCGTGTTCGACGGCGTGGACGAAGCCCTGCGCGTGCCCGGCACCGACCTGCGCCTGTTCGGCAAACCCGAGAGCTTCACCAAGCGCCGCATGGGCGTCGCGCTCGCGCGGGCCAGCGACACCGACACCGCACGCGCCAACGCCAAACTCGCCGCGAGCAAAGTGAAACCGAGAAAGGCGTGAAGCCCGATCGCTAAGGCATCGCCGGACCGCGTACCGTCAGCCAGAGGCACCGTGGAACCGGCCCCGCCGGGCCACAGGCGCCGTCCCCGGTCAAGCGCCAAAGGGGCATCAGATCAAACCCAAAAAGCCTTGAGCCTCCAGCGCCAAGGCATCGCCGGACCGCGTGCCTTCAGCCAGAGGCACCATGGAACCGGCCCCGCCGGGCCACAGGTGCCGTCCCCGGCCAAGCGCCAAAGAGGCGTCAGATCAAACCCAAAAAGGCTTGAACCTCGAGAGCCAAGGCATCGCCGGACCGCGTGCCTTCAGCCAGAGGCACCGTGGAACCGGCTTCGCCGGGCCACAGGTGCCGTCCCCCCGCCCAGCGCCGAAGGCGCGCCAGAGCGGGGGGAAGCCGCGTCAGCGGCGCAGGGGGGTGTTCCCTGTCCACCGCGCAGGGGGGTGTTCTCTTTATTCATGCCTCAACGCATCGATCGGGTTCAGTCGCGCCGCCCGCCGCGCCGGGAAATAGCCGAACAGCACCCCGATGCCGGCCGAGAACACGAAGCTCAGCAGGTTGACGCTCAGGTGGAACTGGTAGGGAATGTCCATCACCGCCGACAGTCCGATGGACGCGGCCGTGGCCAGCACGATGCCGATCAGCCCGCCCAGGGCGGCCAGCACCACCGCCTCGATCAGGAACTGCAGCAACACCTCGCGCTCCAGTGCGCCGATGGCCAGCCGCAGACCGATCTCGCGGGTGCGCTCGGTCACGCTCACCAGCATGATGTTCATGATGCCGATGCCGCCCACCAGCAGGCTCACCGCCGCCACCGCGCCCAGCAGCATGGTCATCACCCGTGTGGTGCTGGAGAGGGTTTCGCCCAGCTGCTTGGTGTCGAGGATGTTGAAGTTGTTTTCCTCGCCTTCGGGCAGGCTGCGCAGCTCGCGCATCAGCTGGGTCAGCCCGGCCTTGACGCGTTCGGGGTCGCTGCCGTCGGTCATCGACACCAGCAGGGTGTGCACGCGGGTGTGACCGACGATGCGCCGCTGCTGGGTGTGCAGCGGTACCACCACCACATCGTCCTGGTCGTTGCCGAAGGCGCCCTGGCCCTTGGAGGCCAGCACCCCCACCACCTCGCAGGACATCTGTCGCACCCGCAGCTGGTTGCCCACCGCCGGCCGGTCGCCCCACAGCTCGCGGCGCACGGTCTCGCCGATCAGGCAGACTGCGGCACCGGCGCGCAGCTCGTCGGCGGTGAACTCGCGGCCGTGCTGCAGCGTCCAGTTGCCGGTGATGAGCCACTCGTTGGTGCTGCCGATGATGCTGCTGCTCCAGTTGCGGCCATTGGCCACCACCGTGGCGCCGGTGCGGGTTTCGGGCGCCACGGCGAGGATGCCGCCCACCTGCGAAGCAATCGCCTGCGCATCGCTTTCCTTGAACGCGGGGGCGCCGCCGCCCCAGCCGCCCGGGCCCAGGCGCTGGCCGGGCCGTATCTGCAGCAGGTTGGTGCCCAGGCCCGATATCTGGCTCTGCACCGCCTGCGTGGCGCCGCTGCCCACCGTCACCATGGTGATCACCGCGCTGACGCCGATGACGATGCCCAGGATGGTCAGGAACGAGCGCAGCAGGTTGCGGCGGATGGAGCGCAGCGCCAGCACCAGGGTGTTAAGCCACATGGCCGGCTCCCTCGGGCTGCGGCTGGCGCAGCAAATGCGGCTGCGGGTTGCGCTCGTCGCGGGCCACCTGGCCATCGACAAAACGCACCATGCGGCGGGCGTAGGCGGCCATGTCGGCTTCGTGGGTGACCATCAGCACGGTGATGCCGCGGTCCACGTTCAGGCGCCAGAGCAGTTCCATGATCTCGTGGCTGCGCTGGGTGTCCAGGTTGCCGGTCGGTTCGTCGGCCAGCAGCACCTGCGGCTCGGTGACGATGGCGCGGGCAATGGCCACCCGCTGCTGCTGGCCGCCCGAGAGCTCGCCCGGCGTGTGGTGTTCCCAGCCCTTGAGGCCGACCTGCTCCAGCGCGGCACGCGCGGCGGCGTGGCGCCGGGCGGCCGGTTCGCCACGGTAGATCAGCGGCAGCTCCACGTTCTCCAGCGCCGAGGTGCGCGCCAGCAGGTGAAAGCCCTGGAACACAAACCCAAGATAGCGCCGGCGCAGGCGCGCCCGCTCGTCGCGCGAGAGCGACTCGACGTGCACGCCGCGGAACAGGTACTGGCCGGCGGTGGGCTGGTCCAGGCAGCCGAGCATGTTCATGGCGGTGGACTTGCCCGAACCGCTGGGCCCCATGATGGCCACGAAATCGCCCTGCTCGATGTCCAGGTCCACCCCCTTGAGGGCCTGAAAAGCGGTGTTGCCCTCGCCGTAGACCTTGGTGATGCCGCGCAGGCGGATCAGCGGCAGCGAAGGATCGGTCATGTGATCCGCCGCCGGGCCGCCCCAAGGCGGATCAGCCCCCTCGGGGGGCAGCGACCCGCGCAGCGGTGGAGTGTGGGGGCTCATGTGATCCGCCGCCGGGCCGCCCCAAGGCGGATCAGCCCCCTCGGGGGGCAGCGACCCGCGCAGCGGTGGAGCGTGGGGGCTCATGCGATCCGCCGCCGGGCCGCCCCAAGGCGGATCAGCCCCCTCGGGGGGCAGCGACCCGCGCAGCGGTGGAGTGTGGGGGCTCATGCGATCCGCCGCCGGGCCGCCCCAAGGCGGATCAGCCCCCTCGGGGGGCAGCGACCCGCGCAGCGGTGGAGCGTGGGGGCTCATGGTTGACTTGCCCGCTGGTCGATGATCACCTCCAGGCCCTCGCTCAGCCCTTCGCCGCTGACCTCGGTGTTGCGGCCGTCGGTGATGCCGGTTTTCACCACCATCTGCACCGGCTGCCCGTTCTGCAGCACCCAGATCTGGCGCTGGCCCGGCACCCGGTTGTTGGTGGTGGCGCGCTTGGGGGCGCCTGCGGTGGGGGGGCGCGGCATGAGCCTGGACAGCACACTGCCCTGGCCCTGTGCCGCCCCGCCGTTGGCGGCGGGCGTGAAGCGCAGCGCGGTGTTGGGCACCAGCAGCACGCCCTTGGCCTCCTTGGCCACGATGGTGGCGGCAGCGGTCATGCCGGGGCGCAGGCTCATGTCCTGGTTGTCCACGTCGAGGGTGGTGGTGTAGGTGACCACGTTGTCGGTCTTGGTCGAGCCGAAGGCCACCCGCTGGATGGTGGCCGGGTAGCGCCGCGACGGGAAGGCGCTGACGGTGAAGGTGGCCGCCTGACCGACCTGCACGTTGCCCACATCGGCCTCGTCCACCGCCACGTCCAGCTTGAGCTGGGTCAGGTCCTCGGCCACCGAGAACAGCGTCACCGCCTGCAGCGAGGCGGCCACGGCGTTGCCGGGGTCGACCGTGCGCGAGAGCACCACGCCGTTGATGGGCGAGCGGATCGAGGCTTTGGACAGGTTGGTTTCGTTGGTCGAGAGGGTGGCGCGCACCTGCTCGACCCCGGCACGGGCCGCGGTCTCGCTGGCCACGGCGCGGTCCAGCGCAGCGCGGGCGCTGTCGAGCTCGGTGGCCGAGGGCACCTTGCCGCCAGACAGGCGCGCCACCTCTTCATAGCGCGCCAGGGTGGCCTGCGCCTCTTTCACCGTGGCGCCGGCCTGGGCCAGCTGGGCCTGGGCGGAAGCAAGCGCTGCGCGGGCCTGCGTCACCTGGTCTTGCAGCTTGGCGGTGTCCAGTTCGACCAGCACCTGCCCGGCCTTGATGCGGTCGTTCACATCGACGAACACCCGCCGGACGGTGCCCGAGAGTTCGCTGCCGATGTTCACCGCCCGCGTGGGCTGCAGCGTGCCGTTGGCCGAGACGGTGAGGGTGACATCCCCCTTTTTCAGCGCCTCGGTCACGTAAGTGGGGGCGGCCTTGGCCTGCTGCTGGGTGCGCCAGTAGCTCCAGCCGCCGGCGATGAGCACCGCAGCCCCAAGGGCCATCCAGAGGGCAGGGCGCCGCCACCAGCGCGGGGGATGGTCATCGCCCAGCAGGGCTTTCACGTCGGTGGTGGTGTCGGGTTTGGCGTTCATGGTCTCGGGTGCAGGGGATCAACGGGCGGCCGTGGGGGCCGTTTCGGCCTGCCAGCCGCCGCCCAGGGCCTTGTAGAGGCGCACATGGTCGGCGCTCAGCGTGGCCTGGGTGCTGGCCACGCTGTCCTGGGCCGCCAGCAGGCTGCGCTGGGTGTCGAGCACGGTGCGGAAATCGATCAGCCCGCTCTCATAGCGCTGGCGGGCCAGCAATTCGGCATTGGCGGCGGCTTCGGCGGCGGCCTGCTGGCGGGTCAGGCGTTCACGGTTGCCCTCGATCGCCAGCAGCGCGTTTTCCACCTCTTTCAGTGCGTTCAGCACCGCGCCTTGCAGACCGGCCTGTGCCTGGTCCACCGCGGCCTGCTGGGCCTGCGCCTGGGCGCGCAGCGCCCCGCCATCGAACAGCGGCGCCGACACGCCGGCCAGCAGCGAGCGCACGACGGAAGCGCCGTTGGTGAGGCTGCCCAGGCTCAGCGCCGCCAGGCCCAGCGAGCCGCTCAGGCGCAGGCTGGGGTAACGTGCCGCCTCGGCGGCCGACAGGCGCGCCAGCGCTGCCTGCCACTGGGCTTCGGCCCGGCGCACGTCCGGCCGCTGGCGCAGGGTGTCGGCCGGAAAGGCCAGCGCCAGGTCGGCCGGCGGTGCCGGGATGGCAGCGGGCGGGGCCATCAGGGCCTGCAGCGCGCCGGGTGGCTGGCCGGTGAGCACCGCCAGCGCGTTGATCGACTGGCCGATGCCGGCCTGCAGCGCCGGCAGCTGTGCGCGGGTCTGTTCGGTGGCGGCGGTGGCCTGCTCCAGGTCAAGCGATGAGGCCAGCCCGGCCTGCACCCGCCAGCGGGTGATCTGCAGCGTCTCCTGCTGCGCGGTCAGGTTGCGGCGGGCGATCGCCAGCCGCGCCTGCAGGCTGCGCAGTTCGATGGTGGCCACAGCGGTTTCGGCCGCCAGCGACACCTGCACATCGCCCAGGCCGGCGGCGGCGGCGCGGGCGCTGGCGTCGGCCGCTTCCAGCGTGGCGCGGTTGCCGCCGAACAGGTCGGGCTCCCAGCTGGCATCAAAGCCGGCCTGGTAGCGGGTGCTGCCACCGGCATTGCCGTTCTGGCTGCGCTGCACCGAGGCCGAGACACCGACCGACGGGCCGTTGGCGGCGGCCTGCGCGTCGCGCTGGGCGCGCGCCTGCCGCAGCGCGGCCTGCGCCGCCTGCACGCTGGTGTTGGCCTGCAGCGCCTGCGTGATCAGGCCGGTGAGGGTGGGGTCGTCAAAGCGCTGCCACCACTGGGCCAGTGGGGTGGGCTGGGCACTGGCGGCGGCGGCGGCGACCCACTGGGCGGGCGCGGTCACCGGGGGCTGTGCCTCGGCCGCCGGGTCGCTGCGCACGCTGGCGCAGGCGCCCAGCAGCAAGGCCGCGGTCAGTGCGGTCAGCCGCACCGCAGGCCGCACAGGGGCTGTGGCTGGTGGTGTCATGGTCGGGCGATTGTGCAGAGCCTCTTGCCAGCGGACGCTGACAAAAGGTGAAGCCGAGGTAAAGCTGGGGACTTCAGCGCCTCTCAGGCCGCGGCTGCGTTGGCGCGAATGTGATCCAGCGTCTGGAACAGTTGTTCCACCTGGGCCGCGCTGAACAGCGCGTCGGAGCGAGGGAACTTGGCAAGCCGGCCCGCCGGTGAGGCCGCCAGCGTGGCAGCCGGTGTAGCAGGCCGTTCGGGCCGAGCCTGGGTGGAGCGGCTTACTGGAAGGCCACCTCGGCAAAGCTGCGCAGTTTGCGGCTGTGCAGTTGGTCCACCCCGCCAGCGCGCAGCAGCTCCACCGCGCGGATGCCGATGCGCAGGTGCTGGTCGACCCGCTCGCGGTAGAAGTGGTTGGCCATGCCGGGCAGCTTGATCTCGCCGTGCAGTGGCTTGTCGCTCACGCACAGCAGGGTGCCGTAGGGCACGCGGAAACGGAAGCCGTTGGCGGCGATGGTGGCGCTTTCCATGTCCAGTGCCACGGCGCGGCTTTGGCTGAAGCGGCGCTGCGGTGTGCTGGGCGCGTTGTGCGCGGGCAGCAGTTCCCAGTTGCGGTTGTCGGTGCTGGCCACGGTGCCGGTGCGCATGATGCGTTTGAGCTCCTGCGGCGGCACGCCGGTGACGTCGGCCACCGCGCGCTCCAGCGCCACCTGGATCTCGGCCAGCGCGGGAATGGGCACCCACAGCGGCAGTTCTTCGTCGAGCACATGGTCTTCGCGCACATAGGCATGGGCCAGCACATAGTCGCCCAGCTGCTGGCCGGTGCGCAGGCCGGCGCAGTGGCCCAGCATCAGCCAGGCGTGCGGGCGCAGCACGGCAATGTGGTCGGTGATGGTCTTGGCGTTGGCCGGGCCGACGCCGATGTTGACCATGGTGATGCCGCTGCGGTCCGCCCGCAGCAGGTGGTAGGCCGGCATCTGCGGCAGCCTGGGCAAAGCTTTTCCAAGGGCGTCGATGGCCTCGGCGCTGAGCCCGGCGCGGCGGGTGACGATGTTCCCCGGTTCGACGAAGGCGGTGTAGTCGCTGTGCGGGTCGGCCATTTCGGCGTGGCCGAGCCGGATGAATTCGTCGATGTAGAACTGGTAGTTGGTGAACAAAACGAAGTTCTGGAACCAGTCGGGCGAGGTGCCGCTGTAGTGGCGCAGGCGCTGCAGCGAGTAGTCCACCCGCGGCGCGGTGAACAGGGCCAGCGGCTGCGGCTCGCCGGGGCCGGGTTCGTGGGTGCCGTTGGCGATGCCGTCGTCCATCACCGTCAGGTCGGGCAGGTCGAACACATCGCGCATCAGGGCGCGGCGCTCAGGGCCCATCTCGCCTTCCACATGCTCGTGTTCGGCAAAGGAAAAGTGGATCGGGATCGGCTGGGTGCTGGTGCCCACCTCCAGCGTGCCGCCGTGGTTGGCCAGCAGCAGGCGGAACTGTTCCAGGTAGTAGTCGGCGTACAGGTCGGGGCGGGTGAGGGTGGTCTCAAAGCGGCCGGGGCCGGCGACGAAGCCGTAGCTCAGGCGGCTGTGCAACCCCGCCTCCTGCCGCGAGACGCTGCGCGAGTGCAGGCGCACAAAGGGGTAGCAGGCGCGGATGCGGACGCTGCCCGTTTCGGCGCCGGTCACAAAGTCGTGCAGGGCCTGGCGCAGGAAGCCCACGCTGTGGTCGTAGATGCGCTGCACCTGCGCCAGCGCAGCGGCCGGGTCGTCGAACAGCTGGGGGGCGATGAAGGTCGGGCTTTTGTGCATGGTCTTATTGTGGCCGTGCGCAGCCATGGGTGGCCAAGCGTGGCCCAACGCCCGGGGCCCCCCGCATGACGGGGCGGTACAGTGTGCAGCGGAGCCCTTTGCCGTGAACGAACTGCCCCTTGCCCCTCTGATGCTGTCGGCCTGGACCGATCCTGCCGCAGCCGCCACCGCCCTGGCGGTGGCGCTGGGCTGTGGCCTGCTGGTGGGGGTGGAGCGCGAGCGCCGCAAGGGCAGCGGCCCGGCGCGGGGGTTTGCCGGGCTGCGCAGCTTCGCACTGGCCTCGGTCATGGGCGCGGCTGCAGCGCTCACCGGCCTGCCGGCGCTGGTCATCACCGGGGCGGCCTTTCTGGCTGGCCTGGCGCTGCTGGCCTACCACCGCAGCCGTTCGGACGATCCGGGTGCGACCACCCAGATGGCCCTGCTGCTGACCTACTTCAATGGGGTGCTGTGTGTGGCGGTGCCCGCGCTGGCGGCGGCGCTGTCGGTGGCCCTTACCGGCTTGCTGGTGGCGCGGCCACGCCTGCACCGCTGGGCGGTGCGCTGGCTGCGCCCGGGCGAACTGCGCGATGGCATCGTGCTGGCGGCCCTGGTGCTCATGGTGCTGCCGCTGGCACCCGACCGGCCCTTGTGGGGCGAGCTGCTGAACCCGCACACCCTGCTGCGGCTGCTGGCCGTGTTGTTGCTGGTGCAGTCGTTCGCCCATGTGGCGGCGCGCCTGTTGAGTGCGCAGCATGCGGTGGCGGTGTCGGCGCTGGCCTCGGGTTTCGTGTCGAGCACGGCGACCATTGCCACGCTGGGGCTGGCGGCGCGGCAGACCCCTGCCCATGCACGGCGGCTGGCCGGTGGTGGCTTGGTCTCTTGTGTGTCCACCCAGGGGCAGCTGCTGGTGGTGGCTGTCGCCGTGCAGCCGGCCTGGTTGCCCTGGCTGTGGGGGCCAGCCCTGGCCGGGGGCGCCCTGGCCCTGGTCATGGGGCTGTGGCTGGTCTGGCGGCCCGCCGACGGTGAGGCGGCAGCGCCCGTGCTGTCCTCGTCACCGCATGTCGAAGGCTTGCGCACCGGCGGCGAGGACCGCATGTTCAACCTGCGTGGCGCGGCGGCTGTGGCGGCTTTGCTCACCGGGGTGCAGTTGCTGGTGCAGGGTTTGCAGCAGGTATGGGGCGACGCGGGCTTGTGGATCGGCACCTTGCTGGCCGCACTGGCCGACCTGCACGCTGCCCTGGGGGCGGTCTTCAGCACCAGCGCCCCCGGCGCCGACAGCAGCACCGTGGTGGCAACGGCCCTGTTGCTCCACGCCGGCAGCAAAAGCCTGACCGCCAGCCTGACCGGCGGCTGGCGCTACCTGAGCTGGCTGGCGCCGGGCCTGTGGCTGCACACCGCGCTGGCCGCGGGCTGGCTGGTCTGGGTGGCGCGCTGAATCCCCCTCCCCGCTGCGCAGCGCCCCGCGCCAGCGGCGTAGCCGCGAAACAGCGCCGGCCAGCGATGGGGCGCAAGGGGGCGACGATCCGCCGCCGGGCCGCCCCAAGGCGGATCAGCCCCCTTGGGGGGCAGCGACCCGCGCAGCGGTGGAGCGTGGGGGCACCATCTCAGTTTCGCGTCGGTTCGCGCATGGTGACGAACTCTTCGGCCGCTGTCGGGTGGATGCCGATGGTGGCGTCGAACACCGCCTTGGTGGCGCCGGCCTTGAGCGCCACGGCAAAGCCCTGCACGATCTCGCCCGCTTCGGCGCCGACCATGTGCAGGCCGACCACCCGGTCGCTGGCGCTGTCCACGATCAGCTTCATCAGCGTGCGCTCGCTGCTGCCCGAGAGGGTGTGCCTGAGCGCCTTGAACTCGCTGCGGAAGACGGTGATGGCGCCGAAGCGCTCGCGCGCCTGCGCCTCGGTGTAGCCGACAGTGCCGATGTTCGGGTGGGTGAACACGGCGGTGGGAATGAACTCGTAGCCCATGCTGCGCGATGCCTTGCCGGGCGCGGGGCCCAGCAATTGGTCCACCACCACCATGGCCTCGCCCAGCGCCACCGGGGTGAGCTGCACCCGGTTGGTCACGTCGCCCACCGCCCAGATGCTGGGCACGTTGGTGCGGTAGTGTGCGTCCACCAGCACCTCGCCCTGGGCGCCCTGGGCCACGCCCACGGTTTCGAGCCCCAGGCCCTGCACATTGGGTTGGCGGCCGGTGGCGTAGAGCACCGCATCGGCCACCACCACGTTGCCATCTTCCAGTTCGGCGCGCAGACCCTCGCCGGTCTGGCGGATGTCGACCACGCCCGCGTTCAGGCGCAGGTCGACGCCGGCTTTCTGCATTTCACCGGCGGCGAAGTGGCGGATCTCGTCGTCGAAGCCGCGCAGCACCTGCTCGCCCCGGTAGAGCTGGGTGACCCTGGAACCCAGGCCGTTGAAGATGGACGCGAACTCGCAGGCGATGTAGCCGCCGCCGACCACCAGCAGGCGCTGCGGGAAGGGGTCGAGGTCGAACACTTCGTTGGAGGTGATGACGTGCTCGCGCCCGCTGAAGTGCGGCACGAACGGGGTGCCGCCGGTGGCGATGAGGATGTTGGCCGCGGTGAACGACTGGTGGCCGGGCGAGCCGTCGGCGTGCAGCTTGGCCACCGTCACCGCGTGCGGGCCGTCGAGGCGCGCGAAGCCGTTGAACACCGTCACCCCCGAGCCGCGCAGCAGGTTGCCGTAGACGCCGTTGAGGCGGCTGATCTCCTTCGCGCGGTTGGCCTTGAGGGTGGTCCAGTTCAGCGCCGGTGCTTCGCCTTCCCAGCCGTAGCCGCGGGATTCCTCAAACGACTCGGCATAGTGCGCCGCGTAGCTGTAGAGTTTCTTGGGGATGCAGCCGACGTTGACGCAGGTGCCGCCCAGGCCGTCGGTGCCCAGGGCTTCGGCCAGGGCCACCCGGGCGCCGCGCCCGGCGGCCATGCGGGCGGCGCGCACACCGCCGCTGCCACCGCCGATGACGAAAAGATCGAAGTCGTGTGCGCTCATGGTGCCTTTCAGTGGCCCGCCGATCGGGCCGAGGCGGGCATCTTAAGGCGACCCGAAAGACCGGCCCGGCGTGTGTGCGGCAACCCCGCCGGCCCATGCCAGTGCCACCCCGGCGGGGTGAGCGGCTTCAGTAGGTGTACACACCCCGGCCGGTCTTGCGGCCCAGCCAGCCGGCGGCCACGTATTCCTTGAGCAGCGGGGCCGGGCGGTATTTGCCGTCGTTGAACTCGGCCATGTAGACATTCATCACCGCCAGGCAGACGTCCAGGCCGATCATGTCGGCCAGGGCCAGCGGGCCGATGGGCTGGTTGGTGCCCAGCTTCATGCCGGCGTCGATGTCCTGCGGGGTGGCCAGGCCTTCGGCCAGCACGAAGAAGGCCTCGTTGATCATCGGCACCAGGATGCGGTTGACCACAAAGCCGGGCGCGTTCTTCACCGTGATCGGTGTCTTGCCCAGGGCCTCGGCCAGGGCCTTGACGGCGTCGTGGGTGGCGTCGCTGGTCTGCAGGCCGCGGATGAGTTCCACCAGCGCCATCATCGGCACCGGGTTGAAGAAATGCATGCCGATGAAGCGGTCGGCGCGCTGGGTGGCCGCCGCCAGCTTGGTGATGGAAATCGAGCTGGTGTTGGTGGCCACGATCACCTCGGGCGCCAGCAGGCCGTCGAGCTGCTGCAGGATCTTGACCTTCAGACTCTCGTTTTCGGTCGCGGCCTCGATGACCAGCTGCGCGCTCTTGAGGTCGTCATAGTTCGTCGAGCCGGTGATCAGCGCCATGGCCTGGGCCTTGCCCTCGGCGGTGAGCTTTTCTTTCTTGATCAGGCGGTCGAGGCTGCCACCGATGGTGGCCAGGCCTTTGTCCACCGCGGCCTGGGCCACGTCGACCATCACCACCCGGATGCCGCTGACGGCGCAGGCCTGCGCGATGCCGTTGCCCATGGTGCCGGCGCCGATCACGCCCACGGTCTGGATGCTGCTCATAGGGGGAATCACTCCTCAAAAAAATGAAACAAGGGGAAATCCGGAGGTGTTCTAAGAGCCTGCGCGGCAGAAGATCGTTGGCTGCAAACCACCCGCAGCGGTCCATTTTTATCGAAACTTCGTTTTCACCGTCTTTTTGCCCCATGGCCGGGCTATGGGGCTGCAAATCCGGCAAAAACTGGCCTCGCTGGGGGCGGTTTTGATGAAACCTTCGGTTTTCGCTTTCAACGTCTTCTGCCGCGCAGGCTCCTAGGCGGGGCTGCCTACCGCGGCGGCAACCCCTGTGCTAACTTGACCTGCATTGTCGCGCAGTCCCATGCAAGGGCATTGGCGGTGCGCGACGCCAGGAGAGAACATGTTCGATGTCATCGTCGTCGGCGGCGGGTCGGCCGGTAGCGTGCTGGCCGGTCGCCTGAGCGAAGACCCGGCCCTGCGGGTGGCCCTGATCGAGGCCGGTCCGGCCGACCGCAGTGTGCTCATCCACTGCCCGGCGGGTCTGGCCGTGATGGCCAAGTACGAGCTCAACGGCTGGGGATACAGCACGGTGCCGCAGCCGGGCCTGCAGGGCCGGCGGGGCTACCAGCCGCGCGGCAAGGTGCTGGGCGGCTCCAGCTCCATCAACGCCATGATCTATGCCCGCGGCCATGCGCAGGACTACGACGCCTGGGCCGCCCAGGGCAACCCGGGCTGGTCGTTTGCCGAGGTGCTGCCCTACTTCAAGCGCGCCGAGCACAACGAGCGTGGTGCCGACGACTGGCACGGACAGGGCGGGCCGCTGAACGTGATGGACCTGCGCTCGCCCAACCCGGTGCTGCCCGACTTCGTCGAGGCCGGGCGGCAGGCCGGTTACCCGCTCAATGACGATTTCAACGGCGCCGAACAGGAGGGCGTGGGCGTCTACCAGGTCACGCACAAGAACGGCGAGCGCTTCAGCGCGGCCAAGGCCTACCTCGCGCCGCACCGCGGCCGGCCCAACCTGCAGGTGTTCACCGACACCCTCACCACCCGGGTGCTGACCGAAACGATCGACGGCCGTCCCCGTGCGGTGGGGGTGGAGGTGCGGCCCGACGGCGGGCGCGGACCGCTGCAGACGCTGGCGCTCAAACCCGGTGGCGAGGTGCTGCTCAGTGCCGGGGCCTTCGGTTCGCCGCAGTTGTTGATGCTCTCGGGCATCGGGCCGCTGGACCACCTGCGCGCGCACGGCATCGCGCCGGTGCTCGACCTGCCCGGCGTGGGGCAGAACCTGCACGACCATCCGGATGTGGTGCTGGTGGTCAACGCGCCGAAGCTGACCGACCTGTTCGGCGTCTCGCCCCAGGGGGTGTTCCAGCTGCTGCGCGCCGTGTTCGAGTGGCGCCGCCAGCGCAGCGGGCCGCTGACCAGCAACTTCGCCGAAGCCGGGGGCTTCATCAAGAGCCACCCGGACGAGCCGATACCCGACCTGCAACTGCATTTCGTGGTCGGCAAGCTGGTGGACCACGGCCGCAAGACGGTGCTCGGCCATGGTTACTCCTGCCACGTCTGTCTGCTGCGGCCCCGCAGCCGGGGCACGCTGCGGCTGGCCAGCGCCGATCCGCAGGTGATGCCGCTGATCGACCCCGCCTTCCTGCAGGACCCGGACGACGTGCAGCGCCTGGTGCGGGGTTTCAAGGCCATGCGCCAGTTGCTGCAGCAGCCGGCGCTGGCGCGCCACGGCGGCATCGAATCGGCCGCCTCGCGCGACGCGCAGAGCGATGCGCAGATCGAGCAGTTCATCCGCCGCCATGCAGACACCATCTACCACCCGGTGGGCACTTGCCGCATGGGGCCCGATGCGGCAGCCGGTGCCGTGGTCGACGCGCGGCTGCGGGTGCACGGGGTGGACGCCCTGCGGGTGGTCGACGCCTCGGCCATGCCCAGCGTGGTCGGCGGCAACACCAATGCCCCGGTGATCATGATGGCCGAAAAGGCGGTCGATATGATCCGGCAAGACCGAATCTCCACGAGCACTGCCCCATGATCCTCGAACACGCCGACATCCGCATCGACCCCGCCCAGGCGGCCGACTTTGAAGCCGCCATCCTGCGTGGCGCCAGCACCGTCATTGCCCATGCCCAGGGCTTTCGGGGCTTCAAGGTCAACCGCAGCCAGGAAAGCCCGGGCCGCTACATCCTGATGATCTACTGGGACACGCTGGAGGACCACACGGTGGGTTTCCGCCAGTCGCCGGCCTTTGCCCAGTGGCGCGGCATCGTCGGCCCTTTCTTCGTGCAGCCACCGGTGGTGGAGCACCTGGAGCTGGTGGGCAAGAGTTGAGCGACTGAACGGCTGAACGGCCGAGGGGGGCTGCCAGGCGCAGCGCCCCGTCTCGCCCCGCCTCGTTTCAACCCAGCCGCCGCTGGGCAATGTCGAGCAGGCCGTCGAAGATGAGGCTGTCGACCAGCTCGCACGGTACCGACATGCTGGGCGCCATTTTCCAGCCGGCGCCGCCGGTCATGTAGATCTTGGGTTCCTCGCCACAGTGGCGGCGCAGGTTGTCCACCATGCGCTGCACCGCGCCGGCAATGGCGAAGGTGCCGCCGCTGGTGAGCGCGTCGCTGGTGTTGGTGGGAAAGTCGCGCACCTCGCCGGTGGGCACGTGCAAACCGGCGGTGCCCGATTCGAGCGCGCGCAGCATGATGCCGTGGCCCGGCAGGATGATGCCGCCCAGGAAGCGGCCCTGGGTGTCCATCGCTTCCACGGTCACCGCGGTGCCGACCATGACCACCACGCAGGGGCGCGGCGGGCCCTGCGCCAGCAGGCGTTGGCGGGCGCCGATCATGGCCACCCAGCGGTCCGATCCCAGCCGGGCGGGATGGTCGTAGCCATTGATCACCCCCGCTTCCGCCGCACTGGAGACCACCCATTGCGGGGATACGTCCCACAGCTCCAGCTGTTCCTGCACCCGCCGCCGCACGGCATCGCCGGCGACGATGCAGCCCATCACCCAGCGCGGCGTGGGCAGTCCGCTCCAGTCGCCCTCGGCAAGCGTTTCAATGTTTTCCAGGAACTGTGCCCCCTGGGTCAGCGGGCGGGCACCGGGCTGCGGCGCCGCATACAGGGCCCACTTCAGGCGGGTGTTGCCAACGTCCAATGCCAGAAGACTCATGACCGCATTATGACGAGGCGGCCCGCCACGGCCGCCAGGCGCCGCCCGGGCGGCTGCCGCCGGTGGCGTGCCCCGCCCATGCGCGGCCCGTCACACCACCCCCAGCCAGCAGGCCCGTTGCACGGCGGCGAGTTTGCTGTCGGTGCGCAGCTTGGCCATGGCATTGGTCAGGTGGAAGTTGACCGTGCGCTCCGAGCAGCCCAGGCGCTGCGCGGTCTCGCGCGCCGTCAGCCCCTCGAAGGCCAGGCGCAGGCTTTCCTGCTCGCGCGCCGTCAGGTTCAGCCGCTGGGCGGCCAGGGCCCGCCGCAACCGGGGCCAGACGGTGAACACCGACCAGGCCAGTGCGGCCGCCTGCTGGGCCGGGGCGCCGCCGTCGGGGCTGAAAAGAAAGCATTCGAAAGCGCGGCTGGCCGGCAGCGCAAAGGCCACCCGCAGCAGCGCTTGCTGGCCCTGCGCCCGCCACTGCGAGCCCCAGTGACCGGGCTCGCCGTCGGCATGGGGTGCCAGCGTCTGCCACACCGCCAGCGGCGCATCGCTGTCGTGCCAGCGGCTGCCGAAATCGTCGCTGTCGGCCAGGGCTTGTGCGGCGGGCAGCAGGCGTGGCGGATGGACCGCCAGCACCTCGCGCCGCTCGCGTGCGCCCAGCAGGCAAGGCCCCAGCACCACCACCGCCTCCACGCCCTGCGTGCCCAGCTCGCGTACCCAGCCGCCCAGCAAGGCGTCGAGGTCGATGCTGTCGAAGTTGAGTGGCTCTGTCATGCACGGGGCCGGTGCGTCAGGTGGACAATGGGAGACGAGAACAGAACAGATACTGATGAGGACCGGACGCCGTCGTTGACCGCACAGGATCGGCGCAGCGCCTGTGGAGCCCCCGGGCGTTGCGCCGATCCCGCCATCCAACCGCCGTGACACAGGCCACGATCTGGACGGCGATCGCGTTGCATGATGCGATTGTGCCTTCCCCGACCGGTGGATGAACGATGTCATCCGGCCGACGGTGCAGCAGTCTGTCTGTGTACCCATCCCCGTTGCGCCACGCGCGGGCGCTTTTTCACCGATCTGCCCATGGCCCTGAATTTGCCCCTGTTTTACCGTCGCGGGCCTGTTGTGTTGCTGGACGACGACGCCGACTACCTCGCCATGCTGGCGTCGGTACTGCCCGCCCGCTGGTCCTTGGTGCCCCATACCGACCCGGCCGCGTTCTTGCAGCGCATGCAGGCTGAAGCCACGGCCTGGGCGGCTGAGCAGGCGCGCCAGCAGTCGCTGATCGATCGCTGGCGCGAGGGCCAGGGTTTGCTGGTGGCGCTGTTGCGCGAATGGGCCGGCGGCCCCGGCCACCCGCCGGTGGCGCAGACCTGCGTGGTCGACTACGCCATGGGTGAAACCAACGGGCTGGAGGTGCTCCAGGCCTTGCCCGATTGGCCGGGCGCACGCATTTTGCTCACCGGTCATGCCGATGAGCAGCTGGCGGTGCAAGCGTTCAACCAGGGACTGATCGACCAGTTCATTGGCAAGCAGGCGCCGGACGCCATGGCCCGCCTGCGGGCGGCGCTGGACGGGGCGGCAGGCCTGCCGCGCCCGCAGCGCGATGCCCGCTGGTGCGCCGTGCTGCGGCCCGAGCAGCAGGCGCTGCTGCAGGTGCCGGCGGTGGTACAAGCCTTGCAGGCGGGGGTGCTGCAGCAGTGGGACGACTATGCGGTGTTGGGCGAACCGTTTGGCCTGCTCGGTCGAGACGCTGCGGGCCGCTGCCAGTGGCTGCAGCTGGAAGCCACCGCCGCTCTGGACGAGCCAGCCGAGCTGGCCGCAGCGGCCGGGCTGGACCCGGCACTGGTGCGCGCGGTGCGTGCAGGCCAGCGCTTGCCGGCGGTGGAACTGCACCAGCAACTGGGCCTGCCCGGGGCGGTGCGTACGGCACCCGCCTTTGCGCTCGACGGCACGGGCCTGCTGACCGCCGCCCTGTTCCCGCTGGCGCCACAGGACCTGCCCCCTCTGGCTGGATGGGCGTGAGCGGTCTGTCGGCGCTGCCCACCGCGCGGGCCGATCAGTTCTGACGCCAGGGCAGGCGGTGAAAACGCCAGCCTCCCCGGTGGCCACGCTGGGCGGTGGCGTCCGGGTCACCCTCGAAGCCCTCCAGGATGTTGTACGCCTGGGCGCCCAGCTCGGTGGCGCGACGGGCCGCAGCGATGGACCGTACCCCGCTGCGGCAGAGCAACACCAGCGGGCGACCCTGGGCCGCAAGCGCGCGGATGCCAGCGTCAAAACCCGCATTCGGCACCATGCCCGGCCACTGTTTCCAGGCCAGGGCCACCGCGCCGGGCACGAAGCCCACCCATTCGCGCTCGGCGTCGCTGCGCACATCCACCAGCACCGCCTCGCCCGCCTGTACCCACTGCCAGGCCAGCAGCGGCGAGACGTCTCCCGCATAGCCGCCCTGGCCGGGACGGGGGTGCAGCACAAGCGCCCCGTCCACATCGTGGCGCAGGCCCGAGCGCCGGTTGGCCGGCAGCGCTTCGCGCAGGCGGGCGGGGGGCGGCAGCTGCAGCTGGTCCATCAAGGCCACGAATGCCGCCTCTGACTGGCCGGCGATGCGCGGGTTGTGTGCTTTCTCGTGTCCGATGCTCGAATGGGTGCGGCCGTGGTAGTCGTGCCCCGGCCAGACGACGGTGGCATCGGGCAAGGCAAACAGCACCTGGGTGATGCTGCGGTACAGGTCGACGGCATTGCCCGACTGGAAGTCGGTCCGGCCGCAGCCGCCGATCAGCAGCGCGTCGCCGGTGAACACATGATCGTGCCAGCGGTAACTCATGCTGCCGGCGGTGTGTCCGGGGGTGTGCAGGGCGGTCAGGGTTTGCTGGCCAAAACGCAGGGTGTCACCATGTTGCAGCTGTACCGCGGCGGTGCCCACGCCGCAGCCCGCCGGCGCCGCGGTGCGGGCGCCGGCCAGCTCGGCCAGCGGGCCGGCGCTGGTGATGTGGTCGGCATGCACATGGGTTTCCACCGCCCAGACCAGCTGCAGACCGTATTCGCGCAAGGTGGCCAGATCGCGTTCGATCTGTACGTCCACCGGGTCGATGATCACGGCCTCCCGTGTGTCCGGGTCGAACACCACATAGGTGTAACTGCTGGAGGCTGGATCCCAGAGTTGAATCGGTTTCATCGCGGCATCCGGTGCGGGCCGTGGATCGGTCCACGGCTGGGTTCAAGGTCTGTCGGCGCTGGCGTGCAACAGCGGCCGCGCGATTGTAGGAAGCCCGCGACCGACGGGGCTCCAGGGAATGACCGGGACCCTGAATGTGCGAAATTTCAACGTCATATTGAAAATATTTTCATGTCCTCGCTTCATGCAAGTGATTGATTTTTCAAGGCTTGGCGTCGCGCACTTGACAGGACGCTGGTGAAAACCCTGCGCCGCAGCGTCGGCGAGCGGCGCAAGATGCGAAGCTGTTCCCTTCCAACTCAGACGGAGATAAACCATGGCTGACAAAAAACCGGCGAGTTCCCGCCGCAACATGCTCAAAGGCGCTGCGGTTGCCGCCGGCGCACTCTCGGCGCCGATGATCGCCAACGCCCAGACCACCACTTTGCGCTTCCAGAGCACCTGGCCCGCCAAAGACATCTTCCACGAGTACGCCAACGACTTCGCCAAGAAGGTCAATGACATGGCCGGTGGCCGCCTGAAGATCGAGGTGCTGCCCGCCGGCGCCGTGGTGCCGGCCTTTCAGCTGCTCGAAGCCGTGGCCAAAGGCACGCTCGACGGTGGCCATGGGGTGATCGCCTACCACTATGGCAAGAACTCGGCCCTGGCGCTGTGGGGTTCGGGCCCGGCCTTCGGCATGGACCCCAACATGGTCCTGGCCTGGCACAACTACGGTGGCGGCAAGGAGCTCTGGTCGAGGAGATCTACAAGTCGCTGAACATGGACGTGCAGACTTTCCTCTACGGCCCCATGCCCACCCAGCCGCTGGGCTGGTTCAAGAAGCCGGTGGCCAAGGTGGAAGACATGAAGGGTCTGAAGTTCCGCACCGTGGGCCTGGCGGTGGACGTGTTCACCGAGCTGGGCACCGCGGTCAACCCGCTGCCCGGTGGCGAAATCGTGCCGGCCCTGGATCGCGGCCTGATCGACGCGGCCGAGTTCAACAATGCCTCGTCCGACCGCGTGCTGGGCTTCCCCGACGTGGCCAAGAACTGCATGCTGCAGTCCTTCCACCAGTCCGGCGAGCAGTTCGAGATCCTGTTCAACGGCCCGAAGTACCGCGCCCTGCCGCAGGAACTGCGCTCGATCATCGACTACGCCGTGCAGGCCGCCTCGGCCGACATGAGCTGGAAGGCCATTCAGCGCAACTCGCAGGACTACATCGAGCTCAAGAAGCAGGGTGTGAAGTTCTACAAGACGCCCGACGCGATCCTGCGCGCGCAGCTGGCTGCCTGGGACAAGACCATCGCCAAGAAGGCGGCCGAGAACCCGTTGTTCAAGAAGGTGCTGGACTCGCAGCGCGCCTTTGCCCAGCGTGCTGGCCAGTGGCAGAACGACTACATGGTCGACTTCAAGATGGCCTACAACCACTACTTCGGCCGCAACGCCAAGAAGAGCTGACCGGTCGTCGACCTTTGGGGGCGCCTGCGGGCGCCCTTTTCTGTTTCGGAAGTTGCCATGCAAAAACTATTACTGACTGTGGATCGGTTGTCGACCTGGTTCGGCAAGGCTTGCGCCTGGACGGTGGTCGGCCTCACCCTGCTGATCACCTGGGAGGTCTTTTCGCGCTACGTGCTCAACAAGCCGAACGCCTGGGTGCTGGACGCCCAGATCATGCTGTACGGCGTGCTGTTCATGACGGCCGGCGCTTACACCCTGGCCAAGAGCGGTCATGTGCGGGGTGACGTGCTGTACGGCTTTTTCCAGCCGCGCACCCAGGCCACGATCGATTTGGTGCTGTACATCCTGTTCTTCCTGCCCGGCATCGTGGCCCTGACCTACGCCGGCTGGTTCTTCTTCCAGGACTCGCTGGCCATCAAGGAACAAACCTTCAACGCCGATCCGCTGCCGGTGTACCCGTTCAAGTTCGTGGTGCCACTGGCCGGCGCGTTCCTGCTGCTGCAGGGCATCGTGGAGATCATCCGTTGCGTCATCTGCATCCGCACCGGCGAGTGGCCCTCGCGTGAGGAAGATGTGGAAGAAGTGGACGTGGACAAACTCAAGGAGATGGTGCACGTGAAAGACGCTGATATCGAGGCGTTGAGCCAGCTGGCACCGGCCCAAAAGGGAGGGCAGTCATGAAAATTCGCAAGGAACTGTGGTTCGGCTTCTCGTTGATGGGGCTGATCATCGCGGCCGCCCTGGCCATGGTCTTCAGCGTCGAGACCATGACCAACGGCCACTACGGCCTGCTCATGCTCTCGCTGGTGGTGGTGGCCATCATGCTGGGCTTCCCCACTGCCTTCACCCTCATGGGCATGGGCATGATGTTCGCGTTCTTCGCCTACCACTCGGGCGACCAGACCGCTGCCGGCGCCATGAAGCAGACCCTGGATCTGATGGTGCAGCGCGCGTTTGCGGTGATGGGCAATGACGTGCTCATCTCGATCCCGCTGTTCGTGTTCATGGGCTACCTGGTGGAGCGCGCCAACCTGATCGAAAAACTGTTCAGGAGTCTGCACCTGTCGCTGGCCCGCCTGCCCGGCTCGCTGGGGGTGGCCACACTGGTGACCTGCGCGGTGTTCGCCACCGCCACCGGCATCGTCGGTGCGGTGGTCACCCTCATGGGTCTGCTGGCCCTGCCGCAGATGCTCAAGAGCGGCTACGACGTGCGGCTGTCGGCGGGTGCCATCACGGCGGGCGGCTGCCTGGGCATTCTGATTCCGCCCTCGGTGCTGCTGATCGTGTACGGCGCCACCGCCGGTGTGTCGGTGGTGCAGCTGTACGCCGGTGCCTTCTTCCCGGGTCTGATGCTGGCGGGTCTGTACATCGCCTATTTCATCGTCATGGCCAAGATCAAGCCGGCCTGGGCGCCGCCGCTGACCGCTGAACAGCGCTTTGTGCCGCTGCCTGCGCCGCTGCAAGCCATTGGCGCCACCGGCGACGGCTGGGCGCTGGGCAGCCTGGTCAAGGCGCTCAAGGGGCGCAACAACCAGAACGTCTCGACCCGTTACCTGCTCGGGCAGCTGGCCATCGTGCTGGCGCCGGCGGTGCTGTTTGCGGCGGTGTCTTACGCCAGCTACCTCAACGCCACCACCGTGGTCGTTGAAGAGACCTACACCGAGCTGCAGGCCATGGGCTCTGGTGCCGACGTGGCCACCAGCAGCGAGGAAGAAGGCGGTCTGGCCGAGCCGCTGGCCAGTGACGACGGGGTGGCCGAGCCGCCCGCAGGCGCCTCTGACGTGGCCGAGCCCCCCGGTGCCGACCAGGCCGTGGCCGAGCCACCCGGTGCAGCGGCCAGCGTGGCCGAGCCACCGGCCGACAGCGTGGCGCTGCCCCCGGGCGCCACCGCTGGCGCGGCCACCGCTGCGGCGGGCGGTGCACCAGCGGCCACCACGAAGCCCGCTTCGCTGGGTTTCTGGATCGGGTTTGGCGTGGGCGCCTTCGCGCTGGCCTTGTTCTACGGTGTCCTGAGCTTCACCCGGCTGGAAGTGTTCAAGATGCTGCTCTCGAGCTTCTTTCCGCTGCTGGTGCTCATCCTGGCGGTGCTCGGCTCCATCGTGTTCGGTCTGGCCACGCCCACCGAAGCGGCGGCCGTGGGCGCTTTCGGCGGCTTTGTGCTGGCGGCGGCCTACCGGCAACTGACCTTCAACGTGGTCAAGGAATCGGTGTTCCTCACCGCCAAGACCAGCGCCATGGTGTGCTGGCTGTTCGTCGGCTCGGCCATCTTCTCGGCGGCGTTTGCGCTGCTGGGCGGGCAGGAGCTGGTGGAGCAGTGGGTGCTGGGCATGAACCTGAGCAAGACCGAGTTCCTGATCCTCTCGCAGGTCCTTATCTTCATCCTCGGCTGGCCGCTGGAGTGGACCGAGATCATCGTGATCTTCATGCCCATCTTCATCCCGCTGCTGGACAACTTCGGGGTCGACCCGCTGTTCTTTGGCCTGCTGGTGGCGCTGAACCTGCAGACCGCCTTCCTGAGTCCGCCGGTGGCCATGTCGGCGTTCTACCTCAAGGGGGTGAGTCCGCCGCACGTCACGCTCAACCAGATTTTTGCGGGCATGCTGCCGTTCATGGGCATCCAGATCGTTGCCATCATCCTGCTCTACCAGTTCCCGGCCATTGGCCTGTGGCTGCCGGAGGTGCTGTACAAGTAAAGGACCGGACGGCCGGCCGGGAGGCTCGGGCGTGACCTGGGGGGCGCTGCGGCGCCCCCTTTTCTTGCCGCCTTTTCTGGCGCGAATCCGGTTACCATTACGTTTACGTAAACGTCAATCAGCACGGTACCGGCTTTGTCGCCCGACCGCGCTTCGGAGACCGTCCATGCCCCGTGCGTCCGAACCGGACCTGCCCTTTCCCGCAGCCGCCTTGCAGGCCGCTGGCGACGGGCCTGCGCGCGACTGGCGCATCGATCCGGGCCATGGCACCGGCGAGACGGGCGGTCGCGTGCGACTGGCCGCGTTCGACCCGGATGCCAAGCCTTACACGCAAGGCAGCAAGGCCGAGGACCAGGCGCGCGTGCTGGCCATCGCGCGCGAGATCGACAGCTTGCAAAACCTGTTCTACGCCGACGGCCGCTACAAGCTGCTGGTGTTGCTGCAGGGCACCGACACCTCCGGCAAGGACGGTACCGTCCGCGGCGTGTTCGGCCAGACCAGTCCGCTGGGCATGCACACCGTGGGCTGGCAGGCGCCCACCGAAGCCGAGCGCTCGCGCGACTACCTCTGGCGCATCCACCAGCAGGTGCCTGCGGCGGGTCACATCACGGTGTTCAACCGCAGCCATTACGAAGATGTGCTGGTGCCGGTGGTCAATGGCTGGATCACCCCCGGACAGACCCGCCAGCGCTACCGCCAGATCAACGACTTCGAGCGCCTGCTGGCCGAAACCGGTACGGTGATGCTCAAGTTCATGCTGCACATCAGCCACGACGAGCAGCGCGAGCGCCTGCAGGAACGCATCGACGACCCGAACAAACACTGGAAATTCAGCCTCGGCGATCTGGCGGTGCGCCGGCAATGGTCGCTGTACCAGCAGGCCTATGAGGACCTGCTGGGCGCCACCAGCACCGCCTGGGCCCCCTGGACCGTGGTGCCCGCCAACAGCAAGACGCACCGCAACCTGATGGTGGCCACCTTGGTGCGCGACACCCTCAAAGCCCTGAATCTGCGTTTCCCGCCCGAAGACCCGGCCCTCAAGGGGCTGCGGGTCGAATGACCACCCGTCCACGACCACAGAGAGAGACGACCATGACCGATCTGTCCGCCGAATTCCAGGCCCTGGCCCACTACCGCCCCGCCCACAAGGTGCGTTTCGTCACCGCCGCGAGCCTGTTCGACGGTCACGACGCGGCGATCAACATCATGCGCCGCATCCTGCAGGGCATGGGGGCCGAGGTCATCCACCTGGGCCACAACCGTTCGGTGGACGAGGTGGTGACCGCCGCGCTGCAGGAGGATGCCCAGGGCATCGCCATCAGCTCCTACCAGGGCGGCCATGTCGAGTATTTCAAGTACATGGTGGACCTGCTGCGCCAGCGCGGTGGTGAGCACATCCAGGTCTTCGGCGGGGGCGGCGGCGTCATCGTGCCGGCCGAAATCCGCGAACTGCAGGCCTATGGCGTGGGGCGCATCTACAGCCCCGAGGATGGCCAGCGCATGGGTCTGCAGGGCATGATCGGCGAAATGGTCATGCGCTGTGACCGCGACCTCAGCGTGCACGCACCGACCACGCTGGACGCCATCCAGGGCCACGGCGAAATGAACTGGCGCGCGCTGGCGCAGCTGATCACCGCGCTGGAGAACCAGAAGGCCGACGCCACGCTGGTTGAAGCCCTGCGCCAGACCGCGGCCACCCGCAAAGTTCCCGTGCTGGGCATCACCGGCACCGGCGGTGCCGGCAAGTCCAGCCTGACCGACGAACTGGTGCGCCGCCTGCGCCTCGATCAGGACGACCGCCTGCGGGTGGCGGTCATCTCCATCGACCCTTCGCGCCGCAAGAGCGGTGGTGCCCTGCTGGGCGACCGCATCCGCATGAATGCGATCGGCCCCTGGCAGCAGGGGCAGCGCGTCTACATGCGCAGCCTGGCCACGCGCGAGGCCGGCAGCGAGATCAGCGCCGCCCTGCCCGATGTGGTGGCCGCCTGCAAGGTAGCGGGCTTTGACCTCGTCATTGTCGAGACCTCGGGCATTGGCCAGGGCGATGCGGCCATCGTGCCGCATGTGGACATTCCCATGTATGTGATGACGCCCGAGTTCGGCGCCGCCAGCCAGCTCGAGAAAATCGACATGCTCGACTTTGCCGAGTTCGTGGCCATCAACAAGTTCGACCGCAAGGGCGCAGCCGATGCGCTGCGCGATGTGGCCAAGCAGGTGCAGCGCAACCGCGAGGCCTTCACCGTCATGCCCGACCAGATGCCGGTGTTCGGCACCATGGCCGCGCGCTTCAATGACGACGGCGTGACCGCGCTCTACCAGGCGCTCAAGGCCCGGCTGATCGAGAAAGGTCTGTCGCTGGACGACGGCCGGCTGCCGCTGGTGGCCGTGCGCCACAGCACCAACCAGACGCCCATCGTGCCGCCGGCGCGCACCCGCTACCTGGCCGAGATCAGCGACACCGTGCGCGGGTACAAGAAAAAAGCCCGCGAACAGGCGAGGCTGGCGCGTGAAATCCAGCAACTGCGTGCCGCCGCCCGCATGCTGGCCGAAACCAAGCCCGACAAGCCGCTGGCCGCCGAAGCCGCCATCGACCTGGCGCAGACCCGCGAACTGGCGCAGGACCCGGCGGCCCGCAAGCTGCTGGCCCAGTGGCCCGACATGCAAAAGGCCTACGCGGGCGACGAGTACGTGGTGAAGATCCGCGACAAGGAGATCCGCACCCAGCTCACCCATACCACCCTCTCGGGCAGCACCATCCGCAAGGTCGCGCTGCCGCAGTACGAAGACCACGGCGAGATTCTCAAGTGGCTGATGCTGGAGAACGTGCCCGGCAGCTTCCCCTACACCGCCGGCACCTTTGCCTTCAAGCGCGAGGGCGAAGACCCGACCCGCATGTTCGCCGGCGAAGGCGACCCCTTCCGCACCAACCGCCGCTTCAAGTTGGTCAGCGAGGGCATGCCGGCCAAGCGCCTGTCCACCGCGTTTGACTCGGTCACCCTCTATGGCAACGACCCCGACCTGCGGCCCGACATCTACGGCAAGGTGGGCAACAGCGGGGTGAACGTGGCGACGCTGGACGACATGAAGGTGCTCTACAGCGGGTTTGACCTGTGCAACCCGAGCACCAGCGTCTCGATGACCATCAACGGTCCGGCGCCGTCCATCCTGGCGATGTTCATGAACACCGCCATCGACCAGCAACTGGACAAATTCAAGGCCGACAACGGCCGTGAGCCCACCGCCACCGAGGCTGAAAAAATCCGCGAGTGGGTGCTCTCCAACGTGCGCGGCACGGTGCAGGCCGACATCCTGAAAGAAGACCAGGGCCAGAACACCTGCATCTTCAGCACCGAGTTCAGCTTGAAGGTGATGGGCGACATCGCCGAGTACTTTGTGCACCACGATGTGCGCAACTTCTACTCGGTGTCGATCAGTGGCTATCACATCGCCGAAGCCGGCGCCAACCCGATCAGCCAGCTCGCCTTCACCCTGTCCAACGGTTTCACCTTCGTCGAAGCGTACCTGGCGCGCGGCATGCACATCGACGACTTCGCGCCCAACCTGAGCTTCTTCTTCAGCAACGGCATGGACCCGGAGTACACCGTGCTCGGCCGGGTGGCGCGCCGCATCTGGGCGGTGGCCATGAAAGAGAAATACGGCGCCAACGAGCGCAGCCAGAAGCTCAAGTACCACATCCAGACCAGCGGCCGCAGCCTGCATGCGCAGGAAATCGCCTTCAACGACATCCGCACCACGCTGCAGGCGCTGATCGCCATTTACGACAACTGCAACAGCCTGCACACCAACGCCTACGACGAGGCGATCACCACCCCGACCGAAGAGAGCGTGCGCCGCGCGATGGCCATCCAGCTGATCATCAACCGCGAGTGGGGGCTGGCGAAGAACGAGAACCCGAACCAGGGCGCGTTCATCATCGACGAGCTGACCGAGCTGGTCGAGGAAGCCGTGCTGGCCGAGTTCGAGAAAATCGCCGAACGCGGCGGCGTGCTGGGCGCCATGGAGACCGGCTACCAGCGCAGCAAGATCCAGGAAGAGAGCATGCACTACGAGATGCTCAAGCACACCGGGGAACTGCCCATCATCGGGGTCAATACCTTCCGCAACCCGCACGGCGACCCGGTGCCCGAGTCGATCGAGCTGGCCCGCTCGACCGAGGAAGAAAAGCAGTCGCAGCTGGCGCGCCTGGCCGACTTCCACACCCGCCACGCCACCGAGGCGCCGGCCATGCTGGCGCGGCTGCAGCAGGCGGTCATCGAGAACCGCAACGTGTTCGAGGTGCTGATGGACGCGGTCCGCGTCTGCTCGCTGGGGCAGATCACCAATGCGCTGTTCGAGGTGGGCGGGCAGTACCGGCGGAGTATGTAGGGCCCCCACGCTCCGCCGCTGCGCGGGTCGCGCCTTGCAGGCCGCGGCGTCGCCGGAGTCAACGCCTCTTCGTCCCGTCCCGGCCTGCGCAGGCAGGCCGTGAGCCGCGGTCCTCAGCCCCCCGAGAGGGCGCAATTCACCTTGGGGCGGCCCGGCGGTGAATTCAGGCCCCCTTGCGCTCCATCGCCTGTCGGCGCTGTTTCGCGGCTGCGCCGCTGCGCGGGTTGGCGGGCTTGGGCGGCACAATGCGGTGCATGCCAAACCTCATCTCCCTCATCGGCGCCCCCACCGACATCGGCGCTGGCGCGCGCGGCGCGTCCATGGGCCCTGAAGCCCTGCGGGTGGCGGGCCTCCAGGCAGTGCTGGAAAGCCATGGCTTGCAGGTGGTGGACCGCGGCAACCTGTCTGGTCCGGCGAACCCCTGGCTGCCCCCGGTCCATGGCTACCGCCATCTGCCCGAGGTCAGGGCCTGGAACAGTGCTCTGCACGACGCGGTGCATGCCGAACTGTCTCAGGGCCGCCTGCCTATCGTGCTCGGGGGTGACCACTGTCTGGGCATCGGGTCGATCAGCGCGGTCGCCCGTCATTGCCGCGAATCCGGCAAGACCCTGCGGGTGCTCTGGCTGGACGCGCACGCCGACTTCAACACCGCCGCGCTCACCCCCAGCGGCAACATCCACGGCATGCCGGTGGCCTGCCTGTGCGGCCACGGCCCGGCCGAGCTCACCGGTATCGGCGGGCACACCCCGGCCATGGACGCCAGCGTGGTGCGGCAGATCGGCATCCGCAGTGTGGACCCGGGCGAGAAGCGCTTTGTGCACGAAGCGGGTCTGGAGGTGTTTGACATGCGCTACATCGACGAGATGGGCATGCGCCACACCCTGGAGCAGGCGTTGATGGGGGTGGATGCGAACACCCACCTGCATGTGAGTTTCGATGTCGACTTCCTGGACCCCGGGATCGCGCCGGGGGTGGGCACCACGGTGCCCGGCGGCCCGACCTACCGCGAGGCGCAGCTGTGCATGGAGATGATCGCCGACACCGGGCGGCTGGCCTCGCTGGACGTGATGGAGCTCAACCCGGCGCTGGACGTGCGCAACAAGACCGCGCTGCTGGCGGTGGACCTGATCGAGAGCCTGTTCGGCAAGTCCACCCTGATGCGCAAGAAGTAGGCCCCCCTGCGCCGCTGACGCGGCTTCCCCCCTGCGGTGCGGGGGGGCGGCCCCTGTGGCCGGGCCAAGCCCGTTCCACGGGGCCCCGGGGCTCAAGCATGTGCTGCGGACATACATCCGGAGCGAGGTGGTTGAGCATCAGGCTGCGTCCCCCGAGGCGCCGTCAGGCGCGCAGGGGGGTGTGTTCCCACGGCAACATCAGGGTGAGCGCCAGCAGCTGCCGGAACTCGGGCTCGAAGGCGTCGATGATGGCTTGCGGGTCGGGGCACAGGGCCTCGTCGGCCATCAGGCCGAACTGCACGCCACCGCCGTAGCTGAGGATGGACACGCCCAGGCCCACCGTGCCGGTCTGCGGCACCCAGAACAGGGTCTGTTCCAAGGTGGCGCCACAAAAGCGCAGCTTGTGCGCCGGTCCGGGCACATTGGTCATCACCGCGGTCGTTTTGCGGCCAAACAGCGACAGCAGCGCGTCTTGCGCCGGCTTGACCAGCAGACCCGCGACCGAGAGCAGGCCGAAGGTCAGCAGGGGTTGCAGGCTGCCCTTGAGCGCGGCCATGCGCGCGCGCACTGCGTACACCCGCTCGATCGGGTTTTCCATGCCCACCGGCAGCACCAGTGGCACCAGCCCGAAGCGGTTGCCCAGTTTCCAGGCCTCCTCCATCGGGCGCAGGTTGACCGGCACCATGGCGCGGACTTCCACCCCGGCGGTGTCGCTGCCGCGCGCGCGCAGGTGGCGGCCGATGGCGCCGGCCGCGCAGCTGAGCAGCACGTCGTTGACCGAGCAGTTCAGGCCCTTGCCGATGGCCTTCACATCGTCGAGCGGGATCGGCTGGCACCAGGCCACCCGCTTGCGCCCCGAGGGTTGACCCTTGAGCGGCGTGGGCGAGTCGTCGGGCATCAGCGCCAGCGCCGCCAGGTCGCTGGCCAGCTGCCCCCCCAGCCGGGCCACTTCCAGTGCCTGTTCCAGGCTGCCGCTGAGGCTCTGCTGCGGCGAGGCCAGGGCCGACAGGGACTTCGCGGCCCCGTCACCGGCCAGGTCCAGGGCGCGCGCGGCCAGGTCGCCGAAGGGGCGGATCAGGCTGTCGGCCACCCAGTCCTCGGCCGCGTCGAGCCCGGTGGGTGCAGCGGCGGTGCGGGGCTGCCGGTGCGGCGGGGCTTGACCATCGTCGACCAGGCTCATCATCACCCCGATCAGGGCGATGCCGTCGGCGATGCAGTGGTGGATGCGGGCCACCAGTGCCGAGCCGCCGTCGTAGTCCTCGATCAATTCGAACTGCCACAGGGGGTGCCCCGGGTCCAGCGGCTGGCTGGCCAGTGTGGCCACCCGCGCCTGCAGGGCGGCCTGCTCGCTCTGGCCCCGCCGCCGCCCCAGGCGGTGGGTGATCACATGGCGATCCAGGCGGAAGTCGGGATCGTCGAGCCAGTGGGCGCCGGTCGCGTCTTCGCGCGCGATCTGCACAAAGCGGCGAAAGGGCAGCATCCGCTCGTGCACCCGTTCGCGCAGGGCTTGCAGGGTGATACCTGGGCGCAGCACCCACACCCCCAGGATCATCATCAGGTTGGAGGGCGAATCCATGCGCAGCCAGGCGGTGTCCACCCGGCTCATGCGTTCGCCCTCCAGGCCCAGGGCACTGGCGAACTGGCGTGCGGCCGAGGCGCCCGCGGCGGCGGGCGAAGAGGGCGACCGGCTGGCGGTCGAAGGGGCACGGAGGCGGCGCTGGACCATCGGGGTGTCTCCTGAAGCGGTCTGGGGTGGAGCGTCTATTTTGGGCCCGGCGTGCGGCCTAAGATACCGGACCGATCCCGGTGTGATCTGCACCGTTTTGCCTTCCCGACCCTCTGCAGGAGAACCGCATGTCCGACCTGAACGCCCGCTTCGAAGCCGCCGTGGCCCACTCCAAGAAACTCAGCGAGCGCCCCGACAACGCCACCTTGCTCAAGATCTACGGCCTCTACAAACAGGCCACCGCAGGCGACAACGGCGAGAAGAAGCCGGGCTTTGGCGACATGGTGGGCCGCGCCAAGTGGGAGGCGTGGAATGCCTGCAAGGGCACCGCGCCGGATGCGGCCAAGCAGCAGTACATCGACCTGATCGAATCGCTGAGCTGATCCGCCGATCCGGTCCACAGGCCCGGGCGCTGCCGCGCTCAGGCCTTTTTCTTTTTGGCGGCCGGCTTCTTGCCCTGGGCCAGCAGTTCGTCGAGGTTTTTCACGATCTCGGCCTCGATCCGGTCTTTGAAGGCGCCGAGCAGAAAACCCAGTTGTGCCTCCAGCTCAAAATGGTCGGCGCCCACGGTGAGCGTGCCGCTGACGCCGGTGCGGCTGAACTGCACTTCGTCACCCTCCGGGCCTTCGGCATAGGTGCAGGCCATGTCGAAGTCGGCTTCGGCCTGCTCGGCCCATTGCCAGGCCACCTGGCGCGCGCTTTTGAGGCCCAGTTGGTGCGGTCGGTGGATGTGGATGCGGGCCATGGTGTTGCCTTGTCAGGGGTGGTGTTCGGGGCGCCGGGCGATGGTCGGCGCGTCGAGCAGGGCATTGAGCGCTTCGGTGCGTGGGTCGGCAGAGAGCTCGGCCAGCGCACGCACCGCATCATAAAAGCGCGCAAAGTCGCGCCCTTCGCGTTCAAAAAGGGCCTCGAAAGCCGGTACCCAGCGGTCGTAGGCGGCCTGCACGCCCAGGCTGGCGTTGTTGGCGCGTGCCACCCAGGCGTCGTAGCCGGCAAAGCCGCCCCAGGTGGTCCGCAGCGCGGCATAGTCCTCGCGAAAGCGCTGCATCACGGCGGCCTTCTGTGCGCGCTGGGCCGCAGCGCCGAGCGTGTCGTTGTCGTACACCGCCTGCAGCCGCTCCCGGGTGGCGCGGGTGAGGGCGCGGAACGCTCGCCGCCGTGCGTCGAACGTCGCATAGGCCTGCTGCGCGGTGGCGTCGGCCTCGGTGCTCAGCCAGCGCGCCACGCCCAGGCGTTCGACTGCGGTGGCAAAGGACTCGTTGAAGGCGGTGTCGTCCCGCACGTACACCACCTGGTGCGCCAGTTCGTGGAACACCAGGCGTGCGACTTCGCCGTCCGGGTAGCCGATGAAGGTGTTGAGCAACGGATCGCCCCCGGCCCAGTTGAGCCAGCCCAGGGTCGAATACGCGGGCACCGGGTACACCGCCACCTCCAGATCGGTGGGCAGGGTGGCGGCAAAGGCCTGTGCGTGCGCCGCGCTGTAGTAACCGCGGTAGCCCACGCAGCCGACCACCGGGAAGCACCAGGTGTGCAGCTTCAGCGACAGCTCGGGGGCGGCCACCACGGTGTAGACCGCCGCCGGGCGCTGCAGATCGGCATAGCGCCGGTAGCTGGGGTTGTCGGGCAGGGCCAGCTGCGCCGAGGCGAAGGCGCGGATGCGCTGCGCCGTCTCCAGCCGGGCGCGCAAGGCTGCGGGGGTCTGCGGATCGGCGATCCACTCGTCCACCGGCCGGGCGGCCTGCATCAGCGCCAGGTGGCCGGTGACCGACTGCCAGTAGTAGCCGACGCCGGTGGTGGGGCTGGCACAGCCCGCGAGCGCCAGTGCGCAGGTGACGACCGCCAGCATGCGCCAACGAACCGGTTTCGCCGGGTCTCTGGCGCGGTCCGCCCTCCGGGGGGAAGACGCGCAGCGGCGCAGGGGGGTCATCCCGCTTCCACCTGGACGAGGCAGTCGTAAAACGTCGGGCCACGCCCCAGGTCGGTCAGGCGCTGGCTGGTGACTTCGTTGACATTGGTGCCGTCAGGCCCCAGCTTGCGCCACCAGATGCCCAGCCCGTTGACCACGCCGGGGCGGGCCCGGGTGGACACGCGGGCGGTGCAGCGGTAGCTGCCCCGGTCGTTGAACACCCGCACCGCCTGGCCGCTGGCAATGCCGCGCGGGGCGGCATCGTCGGGGTGGATTTCCAGCAGCGGCTCGCCCTCGATGTCGCGCAGGCTTTTGACGTTGACGAAGCTGGAGTTGAGGAAGTGGCGGGCGGGCGGCGAAATCATCGCCAGCGGGTGGCGCGGGTCGCTGCCCGCGCGCTCGTGGTTGGGCAGGTGGTCGGGCAGGCCGTCCAGCCCCTGCGCCGCCAGCCGCGCGCTGAAGAACTCGCACTGGCCCGACGGGGTGGGGAAGCCGCCCTCGGCAAAGGGCGCCTCGGGCAGCGTCAGCGAGGCAAAGCCCTGGTCGAGCAGCTGCTGAAAGTCCACCGCAGCGCCGAAGGCCTGGCGGCACAGGGTCTCGTCGTCGTCAGCAAAGCAGGGCTCGGTGAAGCCCATGCGCTGCGCGAGTGCCCGGAACACGTCGGTGTTCGGCCGCGCCTGGCCCAGCGGGGAGATGGCCGGGCGGTTGAGCAGCACGTCGGTGTGGCCGTAGCTGCTGTGGATGTCCCAGTGCTCCAGCTGGGTGGTGGCGGGCAGCACATAGTCCGCATAGTCCGCCGTGTCGGTGTGAAAGTGTTCCAGCACCACGGTGAACAGGTCTTCGCGCGCGAAGCCGCGCACCACCTGGGGCGACTCGGGGGCCACCGCCACCGGGTTGCTGTTGTAGACCACCAGGGCCTCGATCTTCGGCCCAAACGCGGGCGAGGCTTCGCGCAGCAGGTCGTCGCCGATGGTCACCATGTTGAGGGTGCGCGGGGTGCGGCCGGCCAGCAGGTCGGGCCGGTGCAGGGTGGCGCGGTCGACCGGAAAGTGGCCCGAGGCCGACAGCAGCAGGCCGCCGGCGCGATGGCGCCAGGCGCCGGTGAGGGCGGGCAGGCAGGCCACGGCGCGCACCGCGTTGCCACCACCGCGCACCCGCTGCATGCCGTAGTTCAGACGGATGGCGGCGGGCTTTGTGGTGCCGTAGTCGCGGGCCAGCCGTTCGATCTGCTCCACCGGCACGCCACAGACCTCAGCCGCGCGCGCGGGCGGCCATTGCAGGGCGCGTTCGCGCAGGGCGTCCCAGCCCAGGGTGTGGCGGGCGATGTAGTCGTGGTCCAGCCAGTCGTGCACGATCAGTTGGTGCATCAGCGCCAGGGCCAGCGCGGCGTCGGTGCCCGGGCGCAGGGCGATGTGTTCGTGGCATTTGTCAGCGGTTTCGGTGCGCCGCGGGTCGATGCAGACCAGCCGCGCACCGTCGCGTTTGGCCTGCTGCGCCAGGCGCCAGAAGTGCAGGTTGCTGCCAATCGAGTTGCTGCCCCAGATCAGGATCAGTTTCGCCTCGGCGAAAAACGCCACCCGCATGCCCAGTTTGCCCCCCAGGGTGTGAAGCAGGCCCTCGCCACCGGCGGTGGCGCAGATGGTGCGGTCCAGGTGCGAGGCACCCAGCCGGTGAAAGAAACGTGCCGCCATGCCCTCGCCCTGCACCAGGCCCATGGTGCCGGCGTAGCTGTAGGGCAGGATGGCCTGCGGGTCGCGCGCGGCAATGGCCTGCAGGCGGGCGGCGATGTCGTCGAGCGCCGCTTCCCAGCCCACCGGCTCGAACCGCCCGCTGCCCTTGGGGCCAACGCGCCGCAGCGGCGTGAGGATGCGTTCGGGGTGGTAGGTGCGCTCGGGGTAGCGCGAGACCTTGGTGCACAGCGTGCCGTCGGTGGGCCGGTGCCCGGGGTTGCCCTGTACCCGCACGGCCACGCCGTTTTCCACCGTGGTCAGCAGGGCGCAGGTGTCGGGGCAATCGTGCGGGCAGGCGCCGCGGACGGTGTGGGAAGCTGTGATGTCGCGCGCGTTCATCGGCAAGGAGCGGCCAAAAGGTCGGCAGTGCGGGTAGCATGGAGCGGGGCTGCAGTCGCCTGCGGGCCCGCATGGAGCGCGCGGTACCAGCCCGGGCACTCACCATCCGAAACAGCATAGCAGGACACCTTTCATGCGACGTCGACCGGCCATCTCCACCCTGGGTTCTTTCGTCGGTGCCGCCCTGCTGGGGGTGGGGGCTTGGCCGGCCCGCGCCCAGGGCGCAGGGGCCGAGGACCGCATCGTTCTGGGGCAGTCGGCGCCGTTCACCGGCCCGGCCGCCGAACTGGGCCTGCAATTCCACCTGGGCGCCCAGCTGCATTTCGAGGCGGTCAATGCCCGGGGCGGCGTCCAGGGCCGGCGCATCGATCTGCAGCGGCTGGACGACGGCTACGAGCCCGAGCGCTGCGCTGCCAACACCCGCCAGTTCATCGGCCAGAACGTGTTTGCGCTGTTCGGCTATGTGGGCACGCCCACCAGCCTGGCGGCACTGCCGCTGGCCACCGACGCCCGGATGCCCTTCTTTGCCCCGTTCACCGGCGCGCAGGCGCTGCGCGAGCCGTTCAACCGCTATGCCATCCATGTGCGGGCTTCCTACTTCGACGAGACCGCCGCCATCGTGCGCCAGGTCACCTCGGTGGGCATCCGCAAGCTGGCCGTCTTTCACCAGAACGACGCCTACGGCCGGGCGGGCCTCGAAGGGGTGCAGCGTGCGCTGGCCACCCAGAGCCTGGAGCCGGTGGCGGTGGGCACGGTCGAGCGCAACAGCACCGACGTGGCGGCGGCGCTCAAGACCGTTCTCGCCGCGCGGCCCGAGGCCATCGTGCAGATCGGCGCCTACAAGGCCTGCGCCACCTTCATCCGGCTGGCGCGCCAGCAGGGCTACATGGGCAACTTCTACAACGTGTCCTTTGTCGGCACACAGGCCCTCTCGGACGAACTGGGTGCCATGGCCAAGGGGGTGGTGGTCAGCCAGGTCATGCCTTTTCCGTATGCGCCGGTCACGCCGCTGTCGGGCGACTATCTGGCGGCGCTGAAAGACCGGCGCGGCGTCACCCCCAACTACTCGGGTATGGAGGGGTTTGTGGCGGCCCGGGTGTTCACCGAGGCGCTGGAGCGCGCGGGCCGCAACCCGACGCGAGAGGGCTTCCTGGCCGCGATCGACAGCCTGCAGAACCTCAGCCTGGGCGGCTTCCCGGTGGCCTTCGGGCCCCGGCAGCGCACCGGCTCGCGCTTTGTCGAGCTGACGCTGCTGACCGCGGACGGCCGCGTGCGCCGCTGACCGCAGCGGCATCCCCTGCCGGGGCAGGGTTGCGTGCCTGCGCGACAGCCCGCGGGCCTGCCGCTTGGGTAACATGATCTTTTGACTTGACGCCGGGCGTGGGCCCGGCGCGCAGAGACCACCATGAAACTCATCGACTCCATCCTGACCCAGGCCGCCGGCATCGCTGCGTTGAGACGCGACATCCATGCCCATCCCGAGTTGTGTTTCCAGGAGGTGCGCACCGCCGACCTGGTGGCGGCCAAGCTCGCCGAGTGGGGCATTGCGGTTCACCGCGGCCTGGGCACCACCGGCGTGGTGGGGGTGGTGCAGGGGCGTGATGGCGGTGCCTGTGGCCGGGCCATCGGTCTGCGCGCCGACATGGACGCGCTGCCCATGACCGAGCTCAACACCTTCGCCCATGCCAGCACCGCGCACGGCAAGATGCATGCCTGCGGCCACGACGGCCACACCGCCATGCTGCTGGCCGCCGCCCAGCACCTGGCGCAGCACCGCAACTTTGACGGCACGGTCTACCTGATCTTCCAGCCCGCCGAGGAGGGCGGCGGCGGTGCGCGCGAGATGATCAAGGACGGCCTGTTCGAGCGCTTCCCGATGGATGCGGTGTTTGGCATGCACAACTGGCCGGGCCTGCCGGTGGGCAGTTTTGCGGCCAGCGCCGGGCCGGTCATGGCGTCGAGCAACGAGTTTCACATCACCATCCGCGGCAAGGGTGCGCACGCCGCGCTGCCGCACAACGGCATCGACCCGGTGCCGGTGGCCTGCCAGATGGTGCAGGCCTTCCAGACCATCATCACCCGCAACAAGAAGCCGGTGGACGCAGGGGTGATCAGCGTCACCATGATCCACACCGGCGAGGCCACCAATGTGGTGCCCGACAGCTGCGAGATCCAGGGCACGGTGCGCACCTTCACCTACGAGGTGCTGGACCTGATCGAGCGCCGCATGCGCGACATTGCCGAGCACACCGCTGCGGCCTTCGGTGCCACGGTGGACTTCCAGTTCCGCCGCAACTACCCGCCCACCATCAACCACCCGGAGCAAACCGAATTTGCCCGCCGCGTGGTGGCCGACGTGGTGGGCACCGGCGCCCTGCTGGCGCAGGAGCCGACCATGGGCGCCGAAGACTTTGCCTATATGCTGCAGCACAAGCCCGGCTGCTACTTCTTCATCGGCAATGGCGACGGGGCGCACCGCGGCGCCTACGAGGGCGGCGGCCACGATGTGGGGCCCTGCATGCTGCACAACCCGCACTACGACTTCAACGACGACCTGATTCCGCTGGGCGCCACCGTGTGGGTGCGGCTGGTCGAGCAGTGGCTGGCCCGCTCACCCGGCGGGAGCGCCGCATGATCGACGCCCACCGCGCTTTTGCACCCAGCTACGCCCGTGCCCGGGTGCAGTTTCTGGAAGCTGCTGCCGCAGCGGGCATGGCCATTCGCAGCCACAACCACCCGCTGACCGGTGCCGATGGCGAGACCCTGGCCATGGATGTGGCGCTCGATGGCCCGGCGGATGCCGAACGCCTGCTGATTGTCAGCAGCGCCTGTCATGGGGTCGAGGGCTTCTGTGGTTCCGGTGTGCAGGTGTTCGCGGCGCACGACGCGGCCTGGCGCGCCCATGCGCGCGAGTGCGGCGTGGCGGTGCTCTACATCCACGCGCTCAACCCGCACGGCTTCTCGTTTCGCCGCCGGGTGACGCACGAGAACGTCGACCTCAACCGCAATTTCCAGGACTTCAGCCGCCCGCTGCCGCACAACCCGGCCTACGACGAGCTGCAGCCGCTGCTGCTGCCCGAAGCCTGGCCGCCGTCGCCCACCGTGGAGTCGCTGCTGGCGCAGTGGACCGAACAGCACGGCTGGCCGGCGTACCAGGCCGCCGTGTCGCAGGGCCAGTACCGGCATGCCGACGGGCTGTTCTACGGTGGCCAGGCGCCCACCTGGAGCCACCAGACCCTGCGCACGGTGCTGCGCCAGTACGGCCGGCAGGCGCGCCGCCTGGCCTGGATTGATGTGCACACCGGTCTGGGCCCCTACGGCGTGGGCGAGCGCATCTTTGCCTGCCGCAACGACGCGCAAGCGCTGCAACGCGCACGGGCCTGGTGGGGCGGCGAGGGGCAGACGCCGGTGACCTCGATCTACGACGGTTCGTCCACCTCGGCGCTGCTGACCGGCCTGATGTGGATCGCCGCCTACGAAGAGTGCCCGCAGGCCGAGTACACCGGCATCGCCCTCGAATACGGCACCGTGCCGTTCACCCAGGTGCTGCAGGCACTGCGCGCCGACCACTGGCTGCACCGCCACCCTGGCGCCCCCCGGGAGCAGCAGCAGGCCGTGCGGGCGCAGATGATGGAAGCCTTCTACGGCGACACCGATGCCTGGCGCACGCGGGTGATCGAGCAGGCGCGGCAGGCGCTCTTTCAGGCCGCAGACGGGCTGGCCGCGGCCTGAGCGGGTGAGCGGGTGGGACGCCATGGCCCATGCCCGCCTTGACGCCCCCTAACACCGCCTGCGGCATTGCCCATGCGCGCCGTGGCTTGGCTACGGCTGTGTTTTGCGCCTGGCCGGCGGCGCTGGGGGACGCCCTTTCGGGCGTGCCCCATTTCCTCTCACCCTGTGGTCAGCCCTTCGGCCCGTACTCGCCGGCCAGCCGCAGCAGGTGCTGGCGCTGGCCTTCCTCCAGGTAGGGGGCGAGCAGGTTGAGCACGTGTTGCGCACCGCGCAGCAGGGCCTGCTGGGCATGGGCCGGCTCCAGCGCATGGCGCGGGTTGCGCACGTACTCGTAGTTCAGCCAGTAGGTCAGCAGCACCACCATGCCCTCGGCCGTGGCGTCGACCTCGCGCGAGTCGATGTCCAGCGCGCCGCTGCGGCCCATGCCCGAGAGCAGGGCGCGGACGGCGCGGATCTTGTTCTTCAGCACCGACTGGAAGCGCGTCTCCAGCAACCGGTTCTTCGACAGCAGGTCGTTGAGGTCGCGGTAGAGGAAGCGGTATTCCCAAATGCGCTCGAACAGCGAATGCAGGAAGAACCAGGCGTCTTCCACATTGCGGATGCCATCGGCGGCGCCCAGCAGCTCGGCCAGCGCGCGTTCGTAGCGCTCGAACAGCGCGTTGATCAGCTCGTCCTTGGCCGGGTAGTGGTAGTAGAGGTTGCCGGGGCTGATGCCCAGTTCGGCCGAGATCAGGGTGGTGGAGACGTTGGGTTCACCGAAGCGGTTGAACAGGTCCAGCGTCACTTCGAGAATGCGTTCGGCGGTGCGGCGGGGTGCTTTCTTGGCCATACGTCCTGCCGGTTCAGACGGGGGGCGGCACGGCTTGCAGACGCGCTTGCAGATCGTCCAGCGCGGCATGGAGCTGGCGCACCGCCGCGTTGGGGCCGGGGCGCGGGCGCAGCAGCCGCCGCGTTTGCTGCAGGGCCGCCGTGTCCAGCCGCACGCCGTGGCGGGCCAGCCGCGGGGCCAGCGTGGCCTGCCGCTCGCGCAGCATCTGGCGGGTCTGCTGGTAAGCGTGTTCGGCCAGCTCGCGGCGCTGTCGGTAGCTGAAGGTGTTGGCAAAGAACAGCTCGGGGTCGCGGTGATCGGGCTCGATGAGCACCAGCTCGGTGTCGGGGTAGCTGCGCTCGTACTGTTTGAAGCCCAGTGCCAGCCGCGAGTGGATCATGGAGCGGAAGGTCTGGCTCATCACCGCCGGCAGGCCGCCCTCGACGAGCGAGGGGATGCGCCGCTGGCTGCGAACGGTGGGGTCGGCGTGAAACGGCACCAGCGGGTTCAGGCACAGCAGCAGGTCCACCCCCTCGTCGAGCGCGACGGTGGCGTGCACCGTCTTCTTGAGCGCGCCGTCGACATAGTGCCTGCCGTCGATGGTGACCGGCGGGAACAGGCCGGGCAGGGCGGCACTGGCCTGGATGGCGCGCGAGATGGGCACATGGTCCCAGCCGGGGCGGCCAAAGGGCGCGGCTTCGCCGGTATCGAGTTCGGTGGCCACCAGGGTCAGGCGGGCGCGCAGCTGGCGGAAGTCGTTGCTGCGGCCGGGCTGGCTGAACAGGTGGGCGATCTGGCGGTGAATGGCCTCGTTGTCGAGCACGCCCGTGGGCAGGGCGGCCCCGAGGCGTTCAAAGGCATGACCGAAGGACATCCCTCCCATGCCCCAACCCCAGAGCGCCGAGCCCAGCAGACCGGGCAGGCGCTGCAGGCGAGCCGCGTATTCCTGCCAGGCCGGGGTGACCAGCCAGGCCGGATCGAAGGCCTCGGGGCCGGGCCGGTCCTCGATGAAGACTTCGCACAGCGTGCGCGGGGTCAGGCCGTTGGCCAGCCCCGCGGCGATGAAGCCCCCCGCCGACACGCCCACGTAGTGATCGAAGCCATTGAAGTCCAGGCCCAGGAGCGCCTCGTCGAGCGCACACAGGGCGCCGATTTCGTAGATGGCCCCCAGCGGGCCGCCGCCGGCGAGGGCCAGGGCGGTGCGGGGGTGTCGGGCAGACGGAGTGCGGCGGGCTGGGCGCATGGGATCGAGTGTAGACCGGGGGCTGTGAGGGCACTGCTGCAATGCAGCACGGGGCCCTGATGGCACAACGGGGCGTCATGCGCCCCGTTGTGTGATGCTGTGCAGGCCCGTGGGCGGCCGCTCGGCCTCAATCGGCCGGCTTGGCGGTCGGGGCGGCTTTGGCGCCGGCTTTGGCAGATGCCTTGGTGGACGGTTTGGCGGTTTTGCGCACCGCAGCCTTCCGGGCCGGGGCCTCGGGCGCCGGTGCCGGGGCTGCCGCCTTGCGCACGGGCGCCTTGCGGGCGGCCGGTTTCGCGGCGGCGGGGTGGAACTGGTGCACCTGCTGGGTCAGCGCGTCGATGCGCTCCATCAGCATCTCGATGTCGCGTGCCGACGGCACGCCCAGCTTGCCCAGGGCCTTGGCCACGCGGTCTTCGAAGATGCTCTCCAGCTTGTCCCACTGGCCGGCGGCCTTGTTGCCGATGTCGTTGGCCATGCTGCTCATGCGCTGGGTGGCTTCGTTGAGGCGTTCTTCCGCCACCGACTGGGTCTTGCGCTGCAGGGACAGGCCTTCCTTGACCAGGGTCTCGAAGGCTTTGCCACCTTCGGCCTGCGCCTTGGAGAACGCGCCGAGGCCGGCCAGCCAGATCTGCTGGGCCGACTCGCGGATGGCGCCGGACAGCGGCGAGGGGCTGGCCGCAGCGGCGGCAGCGGACGGTTTCTTCTGGACTTTCTTGACCATGTGAGGCTCCTGTCAGGGGAAGGAACGGGCGGTGCCCCGGCACCGCCCTCGGTATGCCAGGAACTGTACGGCGGCACCCACGGCGCTGTGTAGGGGCGGCGAACTAAAGCGCACGGGCGCTGGCGACGCACGGGTTAACGCGAAACCGCGGCCTGCAGCGGCTGGGCAAGAATGTCCGGCTGCAAAAGCACAACCTCTCCAGGAGCAGAACATGCATTACTTCGTCACCGGTGCCACCGGCTTCATCGGCAAACGGCTCGTCAGAAAACTGCTGGAGCGCAAGGAAGCCGTGGTGCATTTCCTGATCCGCCGCGAAAGCGAGTCCAAGGTGGCGGCGCTGCGCGAGTACTGGGGCGTCGGGCCCGCGCGGGCCGTGCCGGTTTTTGGCGACCTCACCGCCCGGCGGCTGGGGGTGAGCAGCGAGCAGCAGAAGTCGCTCAAGGGGCAGATCGACCATTTCTATCACCTGGCCGCGGTCTACGACCTGGAAGCCGATGCCGAGAGCCAGATCGCGGTGAATGTGGACGGTACCCGCCACACGGTGGAGTTCGCCAAGGCGGTGGGCGCCCGGCACTTCCACCATGTGTCGTCCATCGCGGCGGCCGGCCTGTACGAAGGCGTGTTTCGCGAAGACATGTTCGACGAGGCCGAAGGCCTGGACCACCCCTACTTCATGACCAAGCACGAGAGCGAGAAGATCGTGCGCCAGGAATGCAAGGTGCCGTGGACGGTGTACCGCCCCGCCGCCGTGGTGGGCGACAGCCGCACCGGTGAAATGGACAAGATCGACGGTCCCTACTACTTCTTCAAGCTGATCCAGCGCATGCGCCAGATCCTGCCGCCCTGGATGCCCAGCGTGGGCCTGGAAGGCGGACGCATCAACATCGTGCCGGTGGACTTCGTGGTCAACGCGCTGGACCACATCAGCCACCAGAAGCGCGGCAGCGGCGGCTGTTTCCATCTGGTCGACCCGATGGGCTACCGCGTCGGCGACGTGCTCGACATATTGAGCCGCGCCGCGCACGCGCCCAAGATGAACCTGTTCGTCAACGCGGCGCTGCTGGGCTTCATTCCCAAGAGCGTGAAGAAGGGGCTGATGGCGCTGGCGCCGGTGCGCCGCGTCTACCGTGCGGTGATGCAGGACCTCGGGCTGCCCGAGGACATGATGACCTTCGTCAACTACCCGACGCGATTTGACTGCCGTGAAACCACCGCCGCGCTCAAGGGCAGCGGCATCGCCTGCCCCGACCTCAAGGACTACGCCTGGCGGCTGTGGGACTACTGGGAGCGCCACCTCGACCCCGACCTGCACATCGACCGCAGCCTGCGCGGCACGGTGGCGGGCAAGGTGGTGCTGGTCACCGGCGGCAGCTCGGGCATCGGCCTGGCAGCGGCGCACAAGTTTGCCGAAGCCGGCGCCATCACCGTCATCTGCGGCCGCGACCAGGACAAGCTCGACGAAGCCTGTGCCGAAGCCAAGGCCAAGGGCTACTCGTTCGTGGCCTACCCGGCCGACATCGCCGACATGGCCGACTGCGACCGCTTCGTGCAGCTGCTGATCCAGAACCACGGCGGGGTGGATTTCCTGATCAACAACGCCGGCCGCTCGATCCGCCGCGCCATCGAGAGCAGCTACGACCGCTTCCACGATTTCGAGCGCACCATGCAGCTGAACTACTTCGGCTGCCTGCGGGTGACCATGGGTCTGCTACCCGGCATGGTGGCCAAACGCAAGGGGCATGTGGTCAACATCAGCTCCATTGGCGTGCTGACCAATGCGCCGCGCTTCTCGGCCTATGTGGCCAGCAAGGCGGCGCTGGACGCGTGGACGCGCTGCGCGTCCTCCGAGTTTGCCGATCAGGGCATCAGTTTCACCACCATCAACATGCCGCTGGTGCGCACACCCATGATCGCGCCGACGCAGATCTACAAGAACGTGCCGACCCTCAGCCCGGACGAGGCGGCCGACATGATCGCGCAGGCCTGCATCTACAAGCCGGTGCGCATCGCCACCCGCCTGGGGGTGACGGGCCAGGTGTTGCACGCCTTTGTGCCGCGGGTGGCACAGATCATCATGAACACCAGCTTCCGCATGTTCCCGGATTCGGCAGCGGCCCAGGGGGAGAAGGGGGCCAAGCCTCAGTTGTCGCCAGAGGCGGTGGCGATGCAGCAGATGATGCGGGGGATTCACTTCTGATTTCGTCGTTTTTGTCTTTGTCTTTGTCGGTGCGTTGAGGCTTTCGTGGCGTGCCGGGTCTCGGCCCGGCGGCCGACCTACTTTCTTTTGCTTCGCCAAAAGAAAGTAGGCAAAGAAAAGGCGAGCCGAATGCGCTGTCCCGCCGCTGCGCGACGGGCACGCTGCGTTGCTCGGTCCGGGCGGGGTCTGCGCAAACTTGTCCGCTGCGCGGCCATCGGACATGCGCAGCCCTGATCCGCCCGGCCCTGCGCTACTCGCCAGCGCATGACGGCGAAAGGCGGGTGCGGACTTCCCTTCGCGCCACCATGCTTGCGATAAGGGCAGTCCGCATCCGCTTCCGCTTGTGCCGTCCGACCGGGCTGAGCAGCGCAGGGGCGCGGGGATCAGAAATTCGCATGTCCGAAGGCCGCGCAGCGGACAAGTTTGCGAATTTCCCCCGCGCACCGAGCAGCGCAAGGCAGCCCGAAGGGCCCCGGTCGTCGGCTCGCCTTTCTTTTGCTTACTTTTCTTTGGCGAAGCAAAGAAAAGTAAGGCGCCCGCCGGGGCGCGACCCGGTCAAGCCAAGCCACCGGAGACCACCCAACGCGAAGCCTAAAATTCCCGAAATCTCCACGCCGTCCCACACAGAGAAAGCGCCGACATGACCCCAACCCCCGTCGACCTCAGCGCCATCGCCCCGCGCGAAAAAGCCGAAATCCTGGCCCAGGCCCTGCCCTACATCCGCCGCTACCACGGCAAAACCATGGTCATCAAATACGGCGGCAATGCCATGACCGATCCCACCTTGCAGCAGGACTTTGCCGAAGACGTGGTGCTGCTCAAGCTGGTGGGCATCAACCCGGTGGTGGTGCACGGTGGCGGGCCGCAGATCGAGACCCTGCTGCAGCGACTGGGCAAGAAGGGCCAGTTCATCCAGGGCATGCGGGTGACCGATGCCGAGACCATGGAGGTGGTCGAATGGGTGCTGGCCGGCGAGGTGCAGCAGGACATCGTCGGCCTGATCAACGCCGCCGGCGGCAAGGCGGTGGGCCTGACGGGCCGCGACGGGGCCATGATCCGCGCTCAAAAGCTGCGCCTGGCCGACCAGCAGAACCCGCAGCAGGAACACGACGTCGGCCAGGTGGGCGACATTGTCAGCATCGACCCGGGCGTGGTCCGGGCCTTGCAGGACGACCAGTTCATCCCCGTGGTCAGCCCGATCGGATTTGGCGAGCGCAACGAGAGCTACAACATCAACGCCGATGTGGTGGCCGCCCGGCTGGCCACCACCCTGCAGGCCGAAAAGCTGCTGATGCTCACCAACATCCGCGGCGTGCTCGACAAGGACGGTCAGTTGCTCACCGAGCTGACGCCGCACCGCATCGACGAGCTGTGTGCCGACGGCACCATCAGCGGCGGCATGATCCCCAAGATCGCCGGCGCGCTGGACGCGGCCAAGAGCGGTGTGAACGCGGTGCACATCATCGACGGCCGCGTGCCGCACGCGCTGCTGCTCGAAGTGCTGGGCGACCAGCCCTTCGGCACCATGATCCGGTCCCGCTGAGATGAACGCTCACCAAGCCCTTTCCGGCGCGCAGGGGCTGGGCCGGGGCAGCCGAGGTTCCGGCTTTGCCGGTCCCAGGGTGCGTCCCCCTCCGGGGGAACGCGCGGAGCGCGGCAGGGGGAGCGTTGGATGAGGCTTCTTCTGGTCGAAGACGACGTGATGGTTGCCAGCGGCATCAAGCTGGGGCTGTGCAACGCCGGCTACACCGTCGACTGGGTGGGCAGCGCCGAGCGCGCCGAGCAGGCCCTGGAGCGCGAGAGCTTCGACCTGGCCATTGTGGACATCGGGCTGCCGGGGGTTGACGGCCTGGAGCTCACCCGCCGCCTGCGCAGCCGGGGGGTGACCCTGCCGGTGCTGATCCTCACCGCACGCGATGCGCTGCAGGACCGGGTACAGGGGCTGGACCTGGGGGCCGACGATTACATGCTCAAGCCTTTCGAGCTGCCCGAGTTGCTGGCGCGGCTGCGGGCGCTGCTGCGCCGCTCGCAGGCTGCCACCTCGGCGGTGCTGAGCTTTGGCCCGCTGGAAATGGATACCGCCCAGCGCCGCGTGCAGCTGGCCGGGGCGCTGCTCGAACTCGGTCTGCGCGAATGGACGGTGCTCGAATACCTGCTGCTGCAGGCGCCCAAGCCGGCGGCCAAGGACAAGCTGCTGGCCGCGCTGACCGGCTGGGACAAGGAGATCACGCCCAACGCGATCGAGGTGTACGTCTCCCGCCTGCGCGCCAAGCTGGAGCCTGCGGGCATCCAGCTGCGCTCCATTCGCGGCTTCGGCTACCGGCTGGAGCAGTCCGCTGCGGCCGACCATGCGGCCGAGCGCTGACCCCCCAGCGGCCCCTGCCGAGGGCATGATCGGCGGCTTGCAGCGCCGCCTGCTGGTGTGGATGCTGTTGCCGCTGGGCCTGATTGGCCTGGTCAGTTTTGTGCTGCATTACCAGAGCGCCGGCACCGCCGCCTTGCAGCAAGACCAGCAACTGCAGCGCCTGCTGCCGCTGCTGGCCGATTCGGTGGTGGTGACCGATGCGCCCACGCTGGGCGCCCTGGGCGACCTGGATCAGGAGCCGGGTCTGGCGCTGTTGCTGGCACCGCCCATCGAGGAGTTCCTCAAGGAGCGTTCGGGTTTTGCGGCATACGCCATCCGCAACGCCAGCGGGCGCCACCTGCTCGGCGCCGAATGGTTGCCCACCGAGCTGCCCACCACCAACGGGGCCGAGTTTTCCAGCGTCGTGGAGGGTGGCATCACCTACCGCCTGATCACCCAGCGGGCGTCCACCGCCGGCGGTGAACTGATCCTGATGCTGGCCGATGGCTCCGACGCCCGCCAGCGCTGGCTCGACACGGTGCTGTTGCGGGTGCTGCTGCCCAACTTGCTGCTGATGCTGACCGCTGTCGCCGCGGTGATCTGGGCGGTGACGCGGGCGCTGCGCCCGTTGATCGACCTCACCCAGGCGGTGCAACGGCGCTCGCCACGCGACCTCAGCCCCATCGACGCCAGCCGGGCGCCGGCCGAGGTGCGCCCCTTGGTCGCGTCGCTCAACCGCCTGTTTGCGCTGGTGAACACCCAGTCCGAGGCGCAACGCCGCTTTGTGGCCGACGCGGCCCACCAGTTGCGCACACCGCTGGCCGGCCTGCAGGCGCAGGTCGAGGCCTGGGCGCAAGCGACGCGCCACATGGGCACCGGCGACCTGCTCAGTTTGCGGGTGGAGCAGGTGCAGCGCCTGCGCGACGCCACCCGGCGCACCTCGCAGCTGGCCAACCAGCTGCTCGCCCTCTCGCGCGCCGATGCCATCAGCGCCGATGCGCAGCCGCTGCACCAGGTGGACCTGCAGGAGCTGTGCGAAAACATCCTGGCGCTGTTCCTCGACGCGGCCGGCGCCAAGCGGATCGACCTGGGCCTGGAGGGCGGCGCCGCACAGACCTGCGGGCATGCCTGGCTGTTGCGTGAGCTGCTGATCAACCTGGTGGACAACGCGGTGAAGTACACGCCCGACGGTGGCCGGGTGACCCTGCGCTGCGGTCAGGACGCCACGCCCAGCCCCGGGCAGGCCTGGGTCGAGGTGGAGGACAACGGGCCGGGCATCGCGCCCGAGGAGCGCCAGCGGGCCTTGCAGCGTTTCTACCGGTTGCCGGGTGTGGGCGGTGAAGGCAACGGCCTGGGCCTGGCGATTGCCGATGAAATCGCCCGCGCCCACCAGACGCAACTGCGGCTGGACACCGCTGCGCAGGGCGGCGGCTTGCGGGTGCGGGTGGTTTTTGTGGCGGCGGTGCCCGCCAGGGGCACCGCCGACGCCCTGCGAAAACCCGCTGGTGCATGAGGCGCCGCTGGCGCCTGCCGGGTGCAGGTGCTGCCGGGGGCCGTGTTTAGGCAAGCCACCCTAAACAAAAGACCCCGGAAGGCGGTTTGGCACACCACGCGCGGTTTTTGCCGTCAAAATAGCACGACCGTTCGTTTTGGTGGAGGGCGGTGCAGGCGCGACAGCGCCACTGGCACCGCCGGGTCCACCGCCCTCGTCCCCGATACCACCGTGCCACCCATGCGCCACCAGCCCTCTCCTGTGCGCCCCCGGTCAGCAACCGCCCTGGCCCGATCGCTGCAAAAAGGTCAGCAGACCAAGGCTGCCATCGTCGATGCCGCGCTCGGTCTGGCCACCCAGATCGGGCTTGAGGGCCTGTCCATTGGTGCGCTCGCCGAGGTCATGCAGATGAGCAAGTCGGGCGTGTTCGCCCACTTTGGCTCGCGCGAGGAACTGCAGATTTCGGTGGTGCGCGAGTACCACCACCGCTTCGAAGAAGAGGTGTTTTACCCCGCCCTGTCGGTTGCGCGTGGCCTGCCGCGTTTGCGCGCGCTGTTTGACAACTGGATGAAGCGCACCTCGGTGGAGATCGACTCGGGCTGCATCTACATCAGTGGCGCCGTCGAGTTCGATGACCGGCCCGGTCCGGTGCGCGATGCGCTGGCCAGCTCGGTCAGCGCCTGGCTGTCGGCCATGGGCCGGGCGATCGAGATCGCTATCGAAGAGGGGCACCTGCGCGCCGACACCGACGCCCGCCAGATGCGCTTTGAAATCCATTCGCTGATCCTCGCCTTGCACTACGAAGCCCGGTTTTTGCGCGCCCCCGACTCGCTTGAGCGCGCCGTTGTCGCGTTCGAGGGCATCGTGCAGCGCTACAGCATGGCGCCGGTGCCCGTTGTCGCCGAATCCCGCAAGCCGGCGCGAAAGCCTCGCGCCGCGCTCTGAACGTTTCCTCACAAACCCACCACAGGAGTCCACCATGCCCGTCTACAACCCGCCCCTGCGCGACATGCAGTTTGTGATGCACGAGGTGCTCAACGTCAGCGCCGACTTCCAGGCCATGCCCCAGCACGCCGAGATGGATGCCGACACCATCAACGCCGTGCTCGAAGAAGCTGGCAAGTTCGCCTCGCAGGTGATCTTCCCGCTCAACATCAGCGGCGACACCGAGGGCTGCACGCTCGACAAGACCACCCACGAGGTGAAGACGCCCGCCGGCTTCAAGGAGGCCTACAAGACCTACACCGACGGCGGCTGGTCGGCCCTGTCGTGCGACCCCGAATACGGCGGCCAGGGCCTGCCGCTGGTGGTCAACCAGTGCCTGTACGAGATGATGAACTCGGCCAACCAGGCCTGGACCATGTACCCCGGCCTGAGCCACGGCGCCTACGCCGCGCTGCACGAGCACGGCACGCCCGAGCAGAAGGCCCTGTACCTGCCCAAGCTGGTCAGCGGCGAATGGACCGGCACCATGTGCCTGACCGAACCGCACTGTGGTACCGACCTGGGCCTGATGCGCACCAAGGCCGAACCGCAGGCCGACGGCACCTACAAGATCACCGGCAACAAGATCTTCATCAGCGCCGGCGAACACGACATGGCCGCCAACATCGTGCACCTGGTGCTGGCCCGCCTGCCCGATGCGCCCCCCGGCATCAAGGGCATCAGCCTGTTCGTGGTGCCCAAGTTCCTGGCCAGTGCCGACGGCACGCTGGGTGCGCGCAACGGCATCTACTGCGGCGGCCTGGAGCACAAGATGGGCATCCACGGCAACGCCACCGCGCAGATTGTCATCGACGGTGCCATCGGCACCCTGGTCGGCCAGCCGCACAAGGGCATGCAGGCCATGTTCGTGATGATGAACGCCGCCCGCCTGGGCGTGGGCAACCAGTCGCTGGGCCTGACCGAGGTGGCCTACCAGAACGCGCTGGCCTATGCCAAGGACCGCATCCAGATGCGCAGCCTCTCCGGCGCCAAGGCCAAGGACAAGCCGGCCGACCCGATCATCGTGCACCCCGATGTGCGCAAGATGCTGCTGACCGCCAAGGCCTACGCCGAAGGCGGCCGCGCGCTCGCCATGTTCAGCTCGGTGCTGCTGGAGAAGGTGCACCACCACCCGGACGAGCAGGTGCGCAAGGACAGCGACGAGATGCTCTCGCTGCTGACCCCGATCGTGAAGGCCTTCCTGACCGACAACGGTTTGCAGGCCACCGTCATGTGCCAGCAGGTCTTCGGTGGCCATGGCTACATCAAGGAATGGGGCATGGAGCAGTTTGTGCGCGATGCCCGCATCAACATGATTTACGAGGGCACCAACACCATCCAGTCGCTGGACCTGCTGGGCCGCAAGGTGCTGGGCAACAATGGCGCCACGCTCAAGAAGTTGGGCAAGCTGGTGGCCGCTCTGGTGGAGGAGGAGGGCGTCAACGAGAAGATGGCCGAGTTCATCAACCCGCTGGCGGTGCTGGGCGAGCAGATCACCAAGTTCACCATGGAGATCGGCTTCAAGGGCTTGCGCAACCCGGACGAAGTGGGCGCCGCTGCGGTCGACTACCTGCGCGTGGTCGGCCATCTGGTGTTCGGTTACTTCTGGGCCCGCATGGCCCAGGTGGCGCTGCAAAAGATCGCCGACGGCAGCACCGACCCGTTCTATACCGCCAAGCTGCAGACCGCACGCTTCTACTTCGCCAAGCTGTTCCCCGAGACCGCGACGCTGATGCGCACCGCGCGCGCGGGCAGCCAGGTGCTGATGGACACCGACGCGGCGCTGGCTTGAACCCGCTGACTTTCACCACCCACCGGAGACAGACATGAGGAAGACCACCGTTGCCACCCTGCTGAGCCTCGCTGCTGTATCGGCCTTTGCGCAGATGACGCCCGCAGGCCTGTGGAAGACCATCGACGACGACACCAAGAAGGAGAAGTCGCTCGTGCGCATCACCGAAAGCAACGGTGTCTTCTCCGGTCGCATCGAGAAGCTGCTCGACCCGGACACCAAGCAAGACGCTGTCTGCGAAAAGTGCACCGACGACCGCAAGGACAAGCCCGTGCTGGGCATGACCATCCTGCGCAACATCAAGGCCAGCGCCGACGACAAAACCGTGTACGACAGCGGTGACATCACCGACCCGAACAACGGCAAGGTCTACCGCGCTCGCCTCAAGCCGGTGGATGGCGGCAAGCGGATGGAAATGCGCGGCTACATCGGCCCGTTCTACCGCACGCAGGTCTGGCATCGCGTGGAGTGATGGCCCACCCCCGCCGAAGGCAGCAAAACACCCCCGCCGCGCTCCGCGCGACCCCCTCAAGGAAGGGGGCGATGCCAGCGGCCCGGCGAAGCCGGTTCCGCGGCATCTCTGGATAAACCCCCTCGCTCGTTGCGCAACGCGTGGCGCGTCAAGGAAACCAACTGATGAAACGATTCCAAGTGAAAAAAGTCGCCGTGCTCGGCGCGGGCGTGATGGGTGCGCAGATCGCAGCGCACCTGGTCAACGTCCAGGTGCCGGTGGTGCTGTTCGACCTTCCGGCGAAGGAAGGCCCGAAGAACGGCATCGTCACCCGCGCCATCGACAACCTCAAGAAGCTCAAGCCCTCGCCGCTGGGCGTGGCGGCCGATGCCGACCTGATCGGCCAGGCCAACTACGAGGAGCACCTGGAGCAGCTGCGCGGGTGCGACCTCATCATCGAGGCCATCGCCGAGCGCATGGACTGGAAGCTCGATCTCTACAAAAAGATCGCGCCCTATGTCGCCGAGCACGCCATCGTCGCGTCCAACACCTCGGGCCTGTCGATCACCAAACTGTCCGAAGCGCTGCCCGAGAGCATCCAGCCGCGCTTTTGCGGCATCCACTTCTTCAACCCGCCGCGCTACATGACGCTGGTGGAGCTGATTGCCACGCCGACCACGCAGCCGGCCATCCTGGACGACCTGGAGACGTTCGTCACCAGCGGGCTGGGCAAGGGTGTGGTGCGCGCCAAGGACACGCCCAACTTCATCGCCAACCGCATCGGCATCGCGGGCATGCTGGCGACGATGAAAGAGGTGGAGAACTTCGGCCTGACGTACGACGTGGTCGACGACCTGACTGGCAAGCGCCTGGGGCGCGCCTCCAGCGGCACCTTCCGCACCGCCGATGTGGTGGGTCTGGACACCATGGCCCATGTGATCAAGACGCTGCAGGACAACCTGAACGAGCAGACCGACCCGTTCTACGGCAGCTTCGGCACGCCGCCGGTGCTGGCCAAGCTGATCGAGCGGGGCCTCCTGGGCCAGAAGGCCAAGGCGGGTTTCTTCAAGAAGATGGGGCGCGACATCCTGCGTTTCGACCTCGACAGCGAAGATTACGTGCCGGCCGGCCAGAAGGCCGACGAGGTGTACGGCCGCATGCTCAAGCGCCCGGCCGCCGAACGTCTGAAGCTGCTGCGCGACAGCGAAGGCCCGCAGGGCCAGTTCCTCTGGGCCATCCTGCGCAACGGCTTCCACTACGCTGCGGTGCACCTGGCTTCCATCGCCGAGACCGCCCGCGACGTGGACCAGGCCATGCGCTGGGGCTTCGGCATGAAGCAGGGCCCCTTCGAGCTGTGGCAGGAAGCCGGCTGGCTGGAGGTGGCGCAGATGGTCCAGGCCGACATAGCCGCCGGCAAGGCATTGAGCCGCGCACCGCTGCCCGACTGGGTGTTCAAGGGCCCGGTGGCCGAGGCCGGGGGGGTGCACACCGCCCAGGGTTCGTGGAACCCGTCGAAGGGCGTGTTCGAGCCGCGCCGCAGCCTGCCGGTCTATGAACGCCAGCCTTTCCCCGAGCTGCTGCTGGGCGAGGCCGGTCCAAAGGCCGAGACCGCCGGCACGACGATCAGCGAAGACCGGAACCTGCGCACCTGGACGCTGGACGGTGAGGTACTGATCGCCAGCATCAAGACCAAGATGCACACCCTCAGCCCCGAAGTCTGTGAGGGCCTGATGGCCGCCATCGACCTGGCCGAGACCGAGTACCAGGGCCTGGTGATCTGGTCGGGTGACGAGCCTTTCAGCGCCGGCGCCGACCTGCAAGCCCTGCTGCCCGCCTTCATGGCGGTGGGCGTGGCCGCGGTGGAGGACGCTGAGGGCTTCATGCAGCAGATGATGCTGCGCCTGCGTTACGCCAGCGTGCCGGTCATCAGCGCCATGCGTGGCCTGGCGCTGGGCGGTGGCTGCGAACTGGCGGTGCACAGCGCCCGCCGCGTGGCCCACATGGAAACCTACGTCGGTCTGGTGGAAGTGGGGGTGGGTCTGATCCCCGGCGCCGGCGGCCTGACCTACATCGCCCGCCGCGCAGCCGAGAACGCCAAAACTTCCACCGGCAAGGACCTGCTGCCGTTCCTGACCGAAGGCTTCACCGCCGCGGCCATGGCCAAGGTGGGCACCAGCGCCATCGAGTCGCGCGCCATCGGCTACCTGCTCGATTCGGACCTGATCGTCCCGCACAAGGACGAGGTGCTGCATGTGGCCGTCAACGAGGCCAAGTCCCTGTTCAAGGGCGGCTACCGCGCACCGCACAAGCGCCTGTTCCCGGTGGCGGGACGTGACGGCAAGGCCACCATCCTGGGCCAGCTGGTCAACATGCGCGACGGCGGCTTCATCAGCCAGCACGACTTCCACATCGCCAGCCTGATCGCCAACGTGGTGACTGGCGGCGATGTCGAGCCCGGCACGCTGGTGAGCGAGGAATACCTGATGACGCTGGAGCGCCAAGCCTTCTGCGCCCTGATTGAGCACCCGAAGACCCACGAGCGGATTCTGGGCATGCTCAATACCGGCAAGCCGGTGCGGAATTGACCATGAAGTCGACCGAGGCCGACGTGTCTTGCCCCCTCTCCCGCCTGCGGGAGAGGGTTGGGGTGAGGGCGACCGCCAAGGACAAGGCGCGCGAATTGCGTGGTCAGATGACCGATGCCGAAAGCATGCTGTGGCAACAGCTGCGGGGGCGCCGCTTCCAAAACTTCAAGTTCCGCCGCCAGCGCCCACTGGGCCCGTACATCCTGGACTTCGTGTGTCTGGAGGCGGGACTGGTGATCGAAGTGGATGGTGGGCAACACGCTGACCAGGAAGCCTATGACCAGCAGAGAACCGCGTGCATCGCACAAGCCGGACTGCGCGTGATCCGGTTCTGGAATCACGATGTTTTGAATGACACCCCCGCCGTGCTGGAGACGATCTGGCAGGCGCTGCAGACCCTCACCCCAGCCCTCTCCCGCCAGCGGGAGAGGGAGTAAAACCGAAAGCCCTTCGCCATGAAACAGATCCAAGACGCCTACATCGTCGCCGCCACCCGCACCCCCATCGGCCGGTCACACAAGGGCTCGTTCAGGCACCTGCGGCCGGACGATCTGCTGGCCCATGCGCTGCGCTCGGCCATGGCCCAGGTGCCCGGCCTGGACCCGAGGGCCGTGGAAGACGTGATCGCCGGCTGCGCGATTCCCGAAGCCCAGCAGGGCCTGAACGTCGCGCGCATCGGTGCCATCCTGGCCGGCCTGCCCAACACCGTGGGTGGCATCACCGTCAACCGCTTCTGCGCCTCCGGCCTGTCGGCGGTGGCCATGGCGGCCGACCGCATCCGCGTGGGTGAAGCCGATGTGATGATCGCCGCCGGCACCGAGAGCATGAGCATGGTGCCGATGATGGGCAACAGCCCCAGCCTCTCGCCCACCATCTTCCGCAACACCGACGACATCGAGAGCTACGGCATCGCCTATGGCATGGGCCTGACGGCCGAGAAGGTCGCGCAGCAGTGGAAGGTCTCGCGCGATGAGCAGGACGCTTTCGCCGTGCAGTCGCACCAGCGCGCCGTGCTCGCCATGCAGAACGGCGAGTTCACCGACGAGATCACGCCGGTGACGGTGCAGGAGCGCCGCGTCGATCTGGAATCGGCCGAGGTGTCCATCACCGAGCGCACGGTGAGCCTGGACGAGGGCGCACGCCCGGACACCAGTCTGGAGGGCCTTGCGAAACTGCGCACCGTGTTCGCCGCGCGTGGCTCCGTCACCGCGGGCAACAGCTCGCAGACCAGCGACGGCGCGGGCGCGCTGATTCTGGTGAGTGAGGCGGCTCTCAAGCGCTACAACCTCACGCCGCTGGCGCGCTTCGTCAGCTACGCCAGCCGCGGTGTGCCGCCGCACATCATGGGCATCGGTCCGGTGGAGGCCATTCCCGCCGCCCTCAAATCCGCCGGCCTGAAGCAAGACGACATCGACTGGTTTGAACTGAACGAAGCCTTTGCCGCACAGTCGCTGGCCGTCATGAACACCCTGGGCCTGGACCCGGCCAAGGTCAACCCCATGGGCGGCGCCATCGCCTTGGGCCACCCGCTGGGCGCGACCGGTGCCATCCGTTCGGCCACCGTGGTGCACGCCCTGCGGCGCCACAACAAAAAGTACGGCATGGTGACGATGTGCGTGGGCATGGGGCAGGGGGCCGCCGGGGTATTCGAAAGGGTCTGACGACCCACCTGCGGGGCGCGCCTCCGGGTTGCGACCAGGCAGGGCTGGCGGGCTGTGGCAGCGTCAAGGGCGCTGCCACTTCGGATGGTGGCAGGCCGGTGAAGCAGCAACCCTCAGCCCGCAGGCAGGCCCTCTTGAGTGGCCCTGCCGAGACGGCCCCGCCGTGCGTGGTCCGCTGGCCTGTCGTCCCGAAGACGACTCTGCCGGGTCGTTGTCTTGTGCACACTCTGGCCCATGAAACCACACCTTTTTGACCAGGCCATCGCGCTCACCGCCACTGGCGACGGCCAGTACACCGGCGCCACCTCGCCCGCCTACGCCAACATGGTGGGGCCATTTGGCGGCATCACCGCCGCCACGGCGCTGAACGCGGTGATGCAGCACCCGGCGCTGCTGGGCGAGCCGCTGTCGCTGACGGTGAACTTTTGCGCGGCGCTGGCCGACGGGCCCTTTGCCGTATCGGCCCAGCCGGTGCGCACCAACCGCTCGACCCAGCACTGGGTGGTGATGATCACCCAGGACGGTGCGGCGGGCCAGGCCGAGACGGTGGTCACCGCCTCGGTGGTCACGGCCGCGCGCCGCAACACCTGGAGCGTGGACGACGAACCCATGCCCGCCGTGCCCCGGCCCGATGACATCAAACCCTACACGCTGCCCTCGCCGATGGCCTGGATCCAGCGCTACGAGATGCGGCCGGTGGAGGGCGCGATCCCCCACACCTGGGACGGCACTGGCAGCAGCAGCCGCTCGCGCCTGTGGATGCGCGACGCCGCGCCCCGCGCCCTCGACCTGTGTGGCCTGAGCGCGCTGGCCGATGTGTTCTTTCCGCGCATCTGGCTGCGCCGCGCCACCCGGGTGCCGGCGGGCACGGTGTCAATGACGGTGTACTTCCACGCTGGCTCGGCGCAACTGGCCGAGGTCGGGCATGGCTGGGTGCTGGGCCAGGCCCGGGCCCAGGCCTTTCGCAACGGCTTTTTTGACCAGACCGCCCTGCTCTGGAGCGAGGCCGGGCACCTGCTGTGCTCCAGCCACCAGGTGGTGTACTACAAAGAATGAACCATCCGCTGCACCGGGGGCGCACCCCTTTGAGCGGGCGGCCGTCGCGGCGGGGTGGCATCGGGTCGGCGCGGCCCGACACCAGACAGCGGCGGGCGAACGTGGTAACTTGCCGCCGTGGCCCTGCAGCCAGCCGTGCCGCGAGCGGTCCGGCGGCGGTTCATCCCTGATCCCCTCTCCCTCCTTCTCTTTTCCCCATGAGCGACATCCTCATCCACACCGAAGCCGGCATCGTCACCCTGACCTTCAACCGCCTGGACAAAAAGAACTCCATCACCGCCGCCATGTATGCCGCCATGGCCGATGCGGTGGAGGCTGCAGCCACCGAACCCACGGTGCGCTGCCTGGTGTTCCAGGGGCATGAGACCGTGTTTTCCGCCGGCAACGACATCGGCGATTTTCTCCACCACCCGCCCGCTTCAGCCGACTCGCCGGTGTTCCGCTTCCTGCGCGCCATCGCTGCTTTCCCCAAACCGCTGATCGCGGCGGTTTGCGGCCCGGCGGTGGGCATCGGCACCACCCTGCTGTTCCACTGTGATCTGGTCTACGCAGGCGACAACGCCGCGTTTTCCATGCCGTTCGTCAATCTGGGCTTGTGCCCGGAGGCAGCGTCCAGCCTGCTGGCGCCCCACCTGTTTGGCTACCACCGCGCGGCCGAGGCGCTGCTGCTGGGCGAGCCCTTCATGGCCGAGGCGGCGCTCGAAGTGGGGCTGGTCAACCGCGTGCTGCCGCCCAGCGAAGTCACCGGCTATGCGCAGTCGGTGGCGCGCAAACTGGCGGCCAAGCCACTGGCCTCGCTGGTGGAGACCAAGCGCCTGATGAAGAAGGGCAACGCTGCCCAGGTGATGGCGACCATGGCCGAGGAGGGGGCGAGCTTTGGCCGCATGCTGCGCGAGCCGGCCGCACGCGAAGCGTTTGCCGCCTTCATGGAGCGGCGCAAGCCCGATTTCTCCCAGCTCTGATCCACCAGCCCTGCGCCGCTGCGGCAGCCCCCGGCGCAGGGCCAGTGCACCGGCATGAGGTGCCTCCCCGGACACCCCTGTCAAGCACCCCTGACCAGCCGCTCATAGGCGGTGCGGGTGGCCGGGGACACGGCCTCCAGCACCTGCCCATAGTGGGTGCGGTGACGCGCCAGCAGGCGCGCTGACGCCACATTTTGGGACCGACAGAACCAGTGGCAGCTGTGCTGGAACAGCAGCAGTTCGGCAGTGGCACGAAAGGCACGCTCGCGCGGTGGCAGCCCGTCTGCATTGCCCAAGGCATCGGCCACGCCTTGTGCATGCAAGGCCACCAGGGCCCGAAAGTCAAAACTCGCCTGCGGAAAAAAACGGGTGGCGTGTGGCAACCCCATGGGCCAGCGGCTGACGCGCAGACGCTCGCCCCACACCCCCTGCAGGGCCTCGGCGAGCTGTCGCAGTTCGTTCTGCAGCGCGTCTTCGGTGGCCGTGAGCTCGTGCCAAAGGACCTGCGCCCGCGTCGGGTCGCTTTCGTCCAGAGCGCGCAGGTAACCCTCGGTCAACTGCTCCATGTGCCGCTCCACCCGCAGGGGGCGCAGATGCTCGCTCAGCAGCGCCACCCGCTGCCGCACCTCGGCCTGGCGCACCGCCAACAGCACCAACGCCACGGGAAACAACACGAGAATCAGGTCCATGGTCCGATTGTCGCCGCGCCCATAAAAAAACCCCGGCCGAAGCCGGGGCAATGAGGAGCTCTACCGAGCGAGAGAAAACAGGGGCAGGCTATCAGCTGCTTTGCTGGATGCCGGCCAGCACCCAGCCACCGGTGCCGGAGATCGGCTTGGTCAGGTGCCAGATTTCACGGATGTCGTCGGGTGCGGCGCCGTCTTCCTGCACCCGGCCGGTGAACAGCACACTCACCACATAGCGGTTGGACTCTTCCACCACCTCCAGCACCTGGGCATCCAAATCCAGCACCCGCGTCTGCTGGGTGGCGCCCTGGCGCTCGTGGATGTCCATCTGCAATTCGGCGAACATTTCGGGCGTGGTGAATTCGCGGATGTCGTCCAGGTTGCCCGCGTCGTTGGACGCTTGCAGACGCAGGTACTGCACCTTCGCGTTGCGGGCAAAGCCGGCAGCGTCAAAGTCGGCCGGAATACGGGCCTGCTGGGCCGCCGCACCGCCCAGGGCGCTGCCGATCATCGAGCCGCTGCCCTGGCCATAGGTCGGCGCCTGGGGCGCTGCGCGCAGCGTGTGGTTCGGGTTGGCGCTGCCCGCGCCTGCGCCGGCGTAGGCCATGCCCCCCCGGTTTTGCATGGCTTTCTTGCGCATCACGAAGCCGATCACTGCCAGCACCGCCATCACCAGCAGCGCGATCATCAGGAAGTTGGCCAGCTCTTCACCAAAGCCCAGGTGCGAGGCCAATGCGGCCAGGCCCAGGCCGGCGGCCAGCCCTGCGATCGGACCCATCCAGCTGCGCTTGGGAGCGGCCGCTGCAGCGCCCGCAGCCCCGGCGGCCGGTGCGGCGCTGGGCGTGGCGTCGGGTGCCTTGGCGGGCGGCGTGGCCTGGCGTTGCATACCGACCGACTTGCCGCTGCCGATGCGCTTGGCTTCGGCCTCCAGATGAACAGTGCCCAGGCCGAGGGTCATGACCACGGCGAGCAACGAAAGCAGTTTTTTCATGGAAAGTCTCCTGAACGATGGGACATAACACGGTAAGGGATTTGAGATTCCTTAAAAACCAGATTTTGAGAGATTCATGTTCTGAAAATACATGCGCTTTTACCGGGATGTCCCGGATGCATCCCGGAGGCTGATCGGTGCCCTTACCCGGCCGTCCACCCCCAAGAGCCAGTATTTTGCCAAGCAAACGCTTGCCTTAATTGGTGGCCGCTGCTAGGGTTGAGCACCATGAGCGCCCTTCCCGCCAACGCATCCACCTTGCCTGAACGGCGGGCGCGCGGGCGCCCGCGCAAAACGGCGGATGAGCGCAACGACGGCAACCGGCGACAGGACCTGTTGCGCGCGGCGGCGCACCTGTTTCGCCACCAGGGTTACGCCGCCACCGCCACCCGCGACATCGCCACCGCCGCCGGCATGCGCTCGGGCTCACCCTTCTACCACTTCGAGAGCAAGCAGGCCTTGCTGGCGGCCGTCATGCTCGAAGGCATGCAGCGCGCACTGCGCCGCCAGGCGGCACACACCGCACCGGCAGACGCTCCCCTGCACGAGCAGTTGCGGGCGCTGGTGCGCAGCCATTTTGAGGTCTTGCTCGGGCCTGACAGCGATTTCGTCCCGGTCATGCTGTACGAGTGGCGATCGCTCACGCCCGCCCAGCGGGCCGATGTGCACGCCTTGCGCCAGCGCTACGAAGCCGCCTGGCTGCCGGTGCTGCAGGCTTTGCACGCCTGCGGTGCGCTGCGCGGCGAACCTTCGCTGGCGCGCTTGATGATCTTTGGCGCCCTCAACTGGTCGGTCCAGTGGTACGAAGCCCGCAGCGGCGGCGCCACACTGGACGACCTGACCGACACCGCACTCCAACTCTTCCAGCACGACAGCGCTGGCCCAACATGAGCAAACACCCACCGCAGCCTGTTCATTTCGAGCCCGAATTCATCGACGGGCTCAAAACCATCTTCGAAGAACGCATCGTGTTCAACCAGCTGCTCGGCCTGAAAATCACCGCCGTCGAGCCCGAGCGGGTGGTCGCCCGCATCGACATGCGCCCTGAGCTGGTGGGCCACTTTGCCTACAACCGCCTGCACGGCGGTGTCATCAGTGCCGGACTGGACGCCATGGGCGGCCTGGCCTGCATGGCGGCCATCGGCGCCCGCCACATGGACGAGCTGCCCGAGCAGCGCCTGCACCGCTTTGCCAAGCTCGGCACCATCGACCTGCGCATCGACTACCTGCGTCCCGGCATCGGCGCCCATTTCGAACTCAGCGCCGAGGTGCTGCGCCTGGGCTCGCGGGTGGCCTCCACCCGCATGGAATTCCGTGGGCCGGACGGCAAGCTCCTGTCCTGCGGTTCGGGGGCTTACATCGTGTCCTGAGGGTGGCGGCGGGCGTCAGCGCCGCCGGGGCGTCGCAGGCTGCGCCAGCGCACCCATGCCCAGCCGCGCCATCCGCCGATCAGCACCAGCGGCGGCGGCCCGGTCACGAACAGCACCACCCCCACGTGCCGCGCCAGCAGGGCGTCGGCCGGCCCGTGGGTGTTGGTGGGGTTCAGGGGCGCAGGTGGTGCAGAGCCATCGGGGCAGTGGTCCGTTGCGACCGCCGGGCATTGGTCCTTTGACCGGGGTGCGGGTTTTTATCATCACCGGCATGAGCCAAAACACCCCCGCTGAGCCGGCCGACGTGCTGGTGCTGCAGCACACGCTGGAAGACACCCCGGCCTATCTGGGCCACTGGCTGGACGCGCATCGCGTGCGCTGGGCGGTGCGCTGCGCCGAGGCCGGCGAGGCCTACCCCGATACGGTGGCGGGCTACCGCGCGCTGGCCGTGCTCGGTGGCGAATGGAGCGCCAACGACGACCGGCCCAGCCTGCGCCAGGCCGAAGCACTCATCCGCGAGGCGGACGCACTGGGCATTCCGGTCATCGGCCACTGTCTGGGCGGTCAGCTCATGGCGCGGGCTTTCGGTGGCCGGGTCCAGCGGCTGCCCCAGCCCGAGGTGGGCTGGCTGCCGCTGCAGATCGACCGCAGCGCGGCGGCGCAGTGCTGGCTGGGCGAGGCCGGGCACGCCGTGGTCTACCAGTGGCATTACGACAGCTTTGTGCAGCTGCCGCCAAGCGCGCAACGGATCGCTTCCTCGCCAGCCTGTGCGCACCAGGCCTTTGCCATCGGCCCGCACCTGGCCATGCAGTTCCACATTGAAATCACGCCGCAAAAAATCGAGGCCTGGCTCGATCATCCGGGCACGGTCTATCCGCAGGCCGTGCGCGGCGGGGTGCCCACGGTCCAGTCGCCTGCGGCCATGCGACAGGGCACCGCCCGGCACCAGGCGGGCAGCCAGGCGCTGGCCGATCGCATCTACAGCGTCTGGCGCCAGCGGTGGCTGCGGGCTTGAGAGGCCCGGCGATCGGCAGGAGCGGCGCCCTCGCCGCGCAGGTTCCAGCGGCGCACCGGTCAGGCAGACGGCGCCGCGCCGTCCCCGTCGTCCTTGGGAATCGGGCGCGGCCGGCCCTGCTCGTCAATCGCCACATAGGTCAGGGTCGCCTCGGTCACCTTGACGTACTGGCCCTGGGCGCCAAAGCGTTCGGCAAACACCTCCACCTGCACGGTGATGGATGTGTTGCCAATGCGGGTGACGTGGGCGAAGAAGCTCAGGATGTCGCCCACCCGCACCGGTTGCTTGAAGATGAACTGGTTGACCGCCACGGTGGCCATGCGGCCCCGGACATGGCGCGCCGGCAGCACGGCGCCGGCCAGGTCCACCTGGGCCATCACCCAGCCGCCGAAGATGTCGCCGTTGCCGTTGGTGTCGGCCGGCATCGGAATCACCTTGAGCACGAGCTCGCGGCCTTCCGGGAGGTCGCTGTGGGGGCGGGGGCTGGCTTCTTCGGTCATGGGCACAATCGGGTTGAACACCGCCCCGATTGTCCTGCATGCGCTCCTCTTCCGTTTCACCGGCCGCCCATCCGGCCTCTGCGGCCACCGGCGGCCCGGCCCGGCCCCGCTCCGACTGGGCCACCCTCAGCCGCCTGTTTCCCTACCTCTGGCAGTACAAATGGCGGGTGACCGCCGCGCTGGCCTTCATGGTCGGTGCCAAGCTGGCCAACGTGGGTGTGCCGGTGCTGCTCAAGCAACTGGTGGACGCGATGACCATCCCGCCCGGCAGCCCGCAGGCGCTGCTGGTGGTGCCGCTGGGCCTGTTGCTGGCTTACGGCCTGCTGCGCCTGTCCACCAGCCTGTTCACCGAACTGCGCGAACTGGTGTTTGCCAAGGCCACCGAAGGGGCCACCCGCGCCATCGCGCTGCAGGTGTTTGGCCACTTGCATGCGCTGTCCCTGCGTTTTCACCTGGAGCGCCAGACCGGTGGCATGACGCGCGACATCGAGCGCGGCACGCGCGGCGTGCAATCGCTCATTTCGTACTCGCTCTACAGCATCTTCCCCACCTTCATCGAGGTGGCGCTGGTGCTCACCCTGCTGGGCACCCAGTTCGACATGGGCTATGTCTGGATCACCCTGGCGGCACTGGTGCTGTACGTGAGCTTTACCGTGCTGGTGACCGAATGGCGCACCCAGTTTCGCCGCGAAATGAACGAGCTGGAATCGCGCAGCCAGACCCAGGCCATCGACTCGCTGCTCAACTACGAAACCGTCAAATACTTCAACAACGAAGCCTTCGAGGCGCGCCGTTACGACGCATCGCTGGAGCGCCTGCGCAAGGCCCGCATCCGCAGCCAGACCACGCTCTCGCTGCTCAACACCGGGCAGCAACTGATCATTGCGGTGGCGCTGGTGTGGATGCTCTGGCGCGCCACCCAGGGCGTGGCCGAGGGCCGCATGACCCTGGGCGACCTGGTGATGGTCAATGCCTTCATGATCCAGCTCTACATCCCGCTGAACTTTCTGGGCGTGCTCTACCGCGAGATCAAACAGAGCCTGACCGACCTGGACAAGATGTTCACCCTGCTGGAGAAGGAGCGCGAAATCGCCGACGCGCCGGACGCCCCGCCGCTGCAGCTGGACGGGCCGCCCACGGTGCGTTTTGAAAACGTGCACTTCGCCTACGAACCCGAGCGCGAGATCCTGCACGGCATCAGCTTCGAGATACCGGCCGGCAAGACGGTGGCGGTGGTCGGGCCTTCGGGGTCTGGCAAATCCACCCTGGCGCGGCTGCTCTACCGCTTCTACGACGTCACCAACCATGAGACCCTGCGTGCCCCCGCGTCGCGGGGCTCGCCACCCCCCGAGGGGGAGCCCACCGGCGTGCAACAGCCCGGCGCCGGTTTCGGGCGCATCACCATCAACGGTCAGGACATTCGCCACGTCACCCAGGCCAGCGTGCGCCAGGCCATTGGTATCGTGCCGCAAGACACGGTGCTGTTCAACGACAGCATCGAATACAACATCCTCTATGGCAGGCCGGACGCGGGGCACGACGCAGCGGTCGAAGCCGCCCGGGCAGCGCACATCCACGCCTTCATCGAAAAGCTGCCCAAGGGTTACCAGACCACGGTGGGCGAGCGCGGACTCAAACTCTCGGGCGGCGAGAAGCAGCGCGTGGCCATCGCCCGCACCCTGCTCAAAAACCCGCCCATCGTCATCTTCGACGAAGCCACCTCGGCCCTCGACTCGGCCAACGAGCGCGCCATCCAGGCCGAACTCAAGAGCGCGGCGCGCAACAAGACCACGCTGGTCATTGCGCACCGCCTGTCCACCGTGGTCGATGCGCACGAAATCCTGGTGCTGCGCCACGGCGAGATCGTCGAGCGCGGCACCCACGCCGAACTGGTCGTTCGCCCCGGCGGCGTCTATGCTGAAATGTGGTCCCTGCAACAGGATGGCACGTAACCCCCCGCGCCGCGCTGCGCGCGTCACCCCCCAGGGGGCGATGCTTGCGGGCCGGGAGACCCGGACCCTCGGCATCCCGGGATGGGTTACCCCCTCTTCCATGCAAAGAAGTTCAAACCAAAAGGAGAAACACCCGCGACGTGCGAGGCTGAAGCCCAGGGTGTGGTGGAACCGGCTTCGCCGGGCCACACGCGCCGCCCCCTTGAGGGGGTGACGCGCGCAGCGCGGCGCAGGGGTGGGTCAAGATGGAAACCAAGTGGCTGGAAGATTTTGTGAGCCTGGCCGAGACGCGCAGCTTCAGCCGCTCGGCCCAGTTGCGCCACGTCACGCAACCGGCTTTTTCGCGCCGCATCCAGTCGCTGGAGGCCTGGGCCGGCACCGACCTGGTGGACCGCTCGTCCTACCCCACACGCCTGACCCCGGCCGGCCAGGTGCTGTACGAGCAATCGCTGGAGATGCTGCTGGCGCTGCAGAACACCCGCGCCATGCTGCGCGCCCACACCGCCGTTGCACAAGACGTGCTCGAGTTCGCGGTGCCGCACACCCTGGCGTTCACCTTCTTTCCGCCCTGGCTGTCGGGCCTGCGCGAGAGCTGTGGACCCATCAAAAGCCGCCTCATCGCCCTGAACGTGCACGATGCGGTGCTGCGCCTGGTGGAAGGCAGCTGCGACCTGCTCATCGCCTACCACCACGCGGCGCAGCCCATCCAGCTCGACGCGGCCCGCTACGACATGCTGCCACTGGGCCACGAAACCCTGGCGCCTTATGTGAAGCCCAACGACTCGGGTGAACCCCTCTACCGCCTGCCCGGCACGGCGGCGCACCCCTTGCCCTATCTGGCCTACGCGCCCGGCGCCTACATGGGCCGCGCGGTCGAGCACATGCTCAAGGCCGCCGGCACCCCGGTGCACCTGGACCGCGTCTACGAGACCGACATGTCCGAGGGCCTCAAAGCCATGGCCCTGGAAGGCCACGGCATCGCCTTCCTGCCCGCCAGCGCGGTGCGCCGCGAGCTGCGCGGGCGGCGCCTGGTCAGCGCCGGCGAGGGGCTGGAGACCACGCTGGACATCCGCATTTACCGCGAGCGCCCCAGCTCCCGCAAAGCCAAGGGGTCGGTGGACGCCTTTTGGAACGACCTGGCGCGCCATGTGGCGCACCACCCAGAGGCCCCGGCGCCTGCATCGCCGCCCACCCCCAAGAGCAGCGGGGTGTGAAAATCGCGGCATGACCGCTCACACCCCCCCTCCCGCAGCAGCCTCCACCCTCATCATCACCCGCCCTGACGACTGGCACCTGCACGTGCGCGACGGGGCCGTGCTGAACACCGTGGTGCCGCACACCGCCGCCCAGTTCGGCCGCGCCATCATCATGCCCAACCTGAAGCCGCCGGTGACCACCGCTGCCCAGGCCACCGCCTATGCCCAGCGCATTCGCGCCGCGGTGCCAGCGGGCGTGGCCTTCGAGCCGCTGATGACGCTGTACCTGACCGACAACCTGCCGGCCGACGAAATCCTGCGCGCCCAAGCGGCCGGCGTGGTGGCCTGCAAGCTCTACCCCGCCGGCGCCACCACCAACAGCGACGCGGGCGTCACCGATATCCGCAAGACCTACAAAACCCTCGAAGCCATGCAGAAAGCGGGCGTGCTGCTGCTGGTGCATGGCGAAGTCACCAGCCCCGACATCGACCTGTTCGACCGCGAGGCGGTGTTCATCGAGCAGCAACTGGAGCCGCTGCGCCGCGACTTCCCCGGCCTGAAGATCGTGATGGAGCACATCACGACGAAGGAGGCCGCGCAGTATGTGGCCGAGGCCGACGCCCACCTGGGCGCCACCATCACCGCGCACCACCTGCTGTTCAACCGCAACGCCATCTTCACCGGCGGCATTCGCCCGCACTACTACTGCCTGCCGGTGCTCAAGCGCGAAACCCACCGCCAGGCCCTGGTGGCCGCCGCCACCAGCGGCAACCCCCGATTCTTCCTCGGCACCGACAGCGCGCCACACCCGGCCCACCTGAAAGAGCACGCCACCGGCTGCGCCGGCTGCTACACCGCCCATGCGGCCATCGAGATGTACGCCGAGGCCTTTGAAGCCGCCGGTGCGCTGGACAAGCTGGAAGCCTTCGCCAGCTTCCACGGCCCTGCCTTCTACGGCCTGCCGCGCAACACCGGCACCATCACCCTCCGGCGCGAAAGCTGGACCCCGCCCGAAACCTTCGCCCTCGGTGAAGCCCAGCTCAAACCTTTGCGCGCGGGCGAAGCGCTGCCGTGGCGCTTGGTGGCTTGATCGGGTCTTGGCGCCCCGCCTGATGGGGCGAGGGCGCGGTGGCGGACGAGGCCCGTCACCGATACCTTTTGGGTTTCACGGGGCCATCGGCCGGGGTCCGAGTCCAACTCGTCGTGGTATTTGGCGTGGCACTTGACTTGTCACTGAGTGGTGACTAACATCAAGTCACTTATCAGTGACCAGGAGTTCGCCATGGATCGTCGTGCTTTCATTCGGGTGGTTGGGGGTGGTGTGATCACCGCTGCCGGTGTGTCGGTGGCGGGCTGCTCCACCGGCGTTCCAGCGGCGGCCGTGGCGGCGTGGCAGGGGCCGGGCGATGAGCCCGACCTGCGTCGCTGGGTGCTGGGGTATGCCATCCTGGCGCCCCATTCACACAATCTGCAGTCGTGGCTGGTGGATTTGCGCACGCCGGATGTCATTGTGTTGCGTGTCGACCGCGAACGGTTGCTGCCCGAGACCGACCCCCTGTCGCGCCAGATCGTGATGAGCCAGGGCACGTTCATTGAACTGCTGGACCTTGCGGCCCGCGAGCGCGGCCACCGGGCGGAGATCACGCTGTTTCCCGAGGGTGCCTTTGGCCCTGCGCAGGTGGACGACCGGCCGGTGGCGCACATCCGCCTGGTGCCCGATGCCACCGTGGCCCGAGACCCTTTGTTTGCGCAGATTTTGCGCCGCCACACCAACCGCAATGCCTACGACCCGGCACGGCCCGTACCGGCTGCGGCATGGGCGGCCATGCAGGCAGCGGTGCAGCCGCATCCCATCGGCTGGGGTCATGCCTCAGCGCAAGACATGTCGGCTCTGGAGCGCCACCGGGCGATCGCGCAGGAGGCCTGGCGCATCGAGATGGTCACGCCGCGCACCATCCTGGAGTCGTATCACTGGTTGCGCATCGGCGGCGCCGAGATCGCGGCTCACCGCGATGGCTTGTCCATCACCAGCCCGATGCTGGTGGCCCTGGACCGCCTGGGCCTGTTCGACCGCACCCAGGCGCCGGCGCCCGATGCGATGGCGACCACCTTGCAGATCAAAGACTTCAATGCGAAACTGGCGACCACCTCGGGTTTTCTCTGGATGGTCAGCCAGGACAACGAGCGCGCGACGCAGATTGCCGCCGGACGGGCTTACGCGCGGGTGCAGTTGGCGGCCACCGCGCACGGTGTGGTCATGCAGCCGCTGCAGCAGGCGTTGCAGGAGTATGCGGAGCAGGCGGGGCCATACGCCGACATCCGCGCGCTCGTGGGGGCGACGCAGCCGGCCCAGACGGTGCAGATGTGGGCGCGGGTCGGTTTTGCCGAACCGGTGGGGCCTGCGCCACGCCGGGGGGTGCAGGCGCATGTGCTGAGCGGCTGAGCGGCTGCGCTGGCGGCGCGGGCCGCATGGGATCATTGGCGGATGAGCGATCCAAAACAGCGCCCGTCAACCACCCGCACACGGGACCGGGCTGCAACCGAAGAACGCATCCTGGCGGCCGTGGGTGAGGTGCTGGCCCGCGACGGATTCGCCGCCCTGGGTGTCAATGCCATTGCCAAGCAGGCCGGGGTGGACAAGGTCTTGATTTACCGCTATTTCGGCGGCCTGCCCGAGCTGCTGCGCACCTGGGGTGCCAGCGGCCGCTTCTGGCCGCGCGTGGCCGACTTGTTGGGCGATCAGCCGCAGGCGCTGCTGGACTTGCCGCTGGCCGAGCGTTATGCACGTTTTTTTCACCATTTCATCGACGAACTGCGGGCCCGCCCGCTGACCCTGGAAGTGCTGGCGGCCGAGGTGGTGGAGCGCAACGAATTGACCGCCATTCTGGAAGCCGAGCGCGAGGTCTGGGGCGAGGAGGCATTTCGGGTGTTGGGTGGGCCGGCGCTCGCGGCGGTGCCCCACATGCGTGGTATCACGCTGCTGCTGGTCGCCGGTGTGCAGCATCTGGCTTTGCGCAGCCGCAAGATCCAGTCATTCGGCGGCGTGGATCTGCGCAGCGAAGACGGCTGGGAGAGCCTCAAGCGCGCCATCGACGCAGCGGCGGTTCGGCTGCTGGCACCGCTGGCCGAACCGTCACCGGCACAGCACACGCATGAGCAGGCTGGTCTGTGATTCACCGCCCCCGCCACTCCCCCGGTGTCATCCCTGTCCAGCCCCTGAACGCGCGGATGAAGCTTTTTTCGTTTTGAAAACCCGCCGCCTCGGCCACCTGTTTGACGGGCTTTGAACTGCGCTGCAGCAGGGTCATGGCGCGTTCGCGGCGGACCTCGTCTTTCAGTGCCTGCAGGGTGGCGCCTTCTTCCTTCAGTTGCCGGTGCAGGCTGCGGCCCGAGGTGTGCAGCAACCCGGCCAGGTCGTCAGCGTTGCGGGTGTCCTGCGGCCGGGTCAGCAGCAACTGGCGCACCCGCTGCACCAGCAGCCGGTCGCGCCGGTAGGGGCGCACCTGCAGGGGCAGGGCGCGCTGCAGCATCTGGTTCATGGCGGCCTCGTCGCGTTTGACGGGCAGCTCCAGGTAGCGCGCGTCGAAGCAGATGGCGGTCTGCTCGGCGCCGAAGCGGGTGGGGCCGTCGAACAGCACGGTGTAGGCATCGGCATGGTGGGGGGCGGCGAAGGTGAAGCGGGCGCCGCGCAGGGGGATGCGGGAATCGACGAACCAGCAGGCCAGCCCATGCACGTTGCGCAGCACCGAGACCTGGCAGAACTCCCGCAGCGAGCCGTCGCCACCGGGCGGGCGGTGCTCGGTGAGCACAATGGCGGCCTCCTCGCCCTGCACCTGCACCGCCAGGGTGATGTCGCGGGTGAGCAGGCCGTGGTGGCGGCACCAGCGCTTGAGCGCCACGCCCAGTGTGGTGGCCGACAGCGAGGCGCGCGCCAGCAAGCCGTAGCTGCCCCAGGGCAGCGGGCGGCTGAACCAGCCCAGGGCCTCGTCGTCCAGCGCCTGCATGGCGGCGGCGGACAGCCATTCCATTTGCAGCGCGGTGATGCGGCCGTCTTCCCGTTGCACGTCGGCTGGCGTGATTTGTGCGGCTTGCAGCGCCACCAGCGGAGACTGGCCCCGCAGGGTGAAGGCGTGGACGATTGCCTTGACAAAGGCCATGGGCGTGGCGGCCACCGCAAGGCGGGGGGTGGCGAGGGCCGGGCGGCGGCTGGACATCAGGGTAGTCTGCCACGGATGGCGTGATTTGCAACCTGTTTGCCCGTGCGCAAGCGGCCCGGGGTCGCTATGCTGAAGGATCGTTTCGCCTTCAAACCAGAGGAGACCAGCCGTGGATGCCGTGCCGAGTGATGCCCAGGGTCGTACCGACGTGCCGTTGATCGAGCAGACCATCGGCGCCTTCTTTGACGCCATGGCCGCACGCCACCCGCAGCGCGAGGCGCTGGTGAGCGTGCACCAGCGACGGCGCTACACCTACGCCGCGCTGGCGGCGGAGGTGGACCGGCTGGCCAGCGCGCTGCTGGGTCTGGGCCTTCAGCCGGGCGAGCGCATCGGCATCTGGTCGCACAACAACGTGGAATGGGTGCTGATGCAGCTGGCGACCGCCAAGGTCGGTCTGGTGCTCGTCAACATCAACCCGGCCTACCGCACGGCCGAGCTGGAGTACGCGCTCAACAAGGTGGGTTGCCAGGCGCTGGTGTCGATGGCGCAGTTCAAGACCAGCGACTACCTGGGCATGCTGCGCGAACTGGCGCCCGAGCTGGCCACCTGCGCGCCCGGTGCGCTGCAGGCCGCTCGCCTGCCCGCGCTGCGCACCGTGGCCTGGATCGACGTGGCGGGCGAGGGCGCCGAGCAGCCGGGCATGCTGCGCTTCTCCGAGTTGCTGGCCCGCGGCCAGCTGGGCGACCCGCGGGTGGCGCAGGCGGCAGCGGGCTTGTCGCCCCGCGACCCGATCAACATCCAGTTCACCAGCGGCACCACGGGCTTCCCCAAGGGCGCGACGCTGACCCACCGCAACATCCTGAACAACGGCTTCTTCATCGGCGAGTGCATGAAGCTCACGCCAGACGACCGGCTGTGCATCCCCGTTCCGCTGTACCACTGCTTTGGCATGGTGCTGGGCAACCTGGCCTGCTTCACGCACGGCAGCACCGTGGTCTACCCCAGCGACGCGTTCGACCCGCTCGCCGTGCTGCAGACGGTGCAAGCCGAGCGGTGCACCGGCCTGCACGGCGTACCGACCATGTTCATCGCCGAGCTGGACCATCCGCGCTTTGCCGAGTTTGACCTGCGCACCCTGCGCACCGGCATCATGGCCGGCTCGCCCTGCCCGATCGAGGTGATGAAGCGGGTGCAGGCCGACATGCACATGCGCGAAGTGACCATCGCCTACGGCATGACCGAAACCAGCCCGGTGAGCTGCCAGAGCAGCACCGACACCCCGCTGGATAAGCGCGTGTCGACCGTGGGCCTGGTGCAGCCGCACCTGGAGGTGAAGATCGTCAACCCCGAGACCGGGGAGACCGTGCCGCGCGGCGAGCGCGGCGAGTTCTGCACCAAGGGCTATTCGGTGATGCACGGCTACTGGGGCGACGAGGCGAAGACGCGCGAAGCCATCGACGCCGACGGCTGGATGCACACCGGCGACCTGGCCACCATGGACGACGAGGGCTACGTCAACATCGTCGGCCGCATCAAGGACATGGTGATCCGTGGCGGCGAGAACATCTACCCGCGCGAGATCGAGGAATTCCTCTACCGCCTGCCGCAGGTGCAGGACGTGCAGGTGGTCGGCGTGCCCGATGCCAAGTACGGCGAGGAACTGTGCGCCTGGGTCATCGTCAAGCCCGGCCAGACGCTGGACGAGGAGGCCGTGCGCGCCTTCTGCAAGGGCCAGATCGCGCACTACAAGGTGCCGCGCTACATCCGCTTTGTCGACGCCTTCCCGATGACGGTGACCGGCAAGATCCAGAAGTTCAAAATCCGCGAAGCCATGAAGGACCAGCTGGGGCTGGCCGAACCAACCACTGCCTGACCAGGTGATCCGAATGACGATCCTCGAAACCAAACTCAACGCCCGCTCCGCCGACTTCCAGGCCAACGCCGCCGCCATGCGCGCGGTGGTCGACGACCTGAAGGCCCAGATCGAGAAAGCCACCCTGGGTGGCGGCGAGGCCGCCCGCGCCAAGCACACCGCGCGCGGCAAGCTGCTGCCGCGCGAGCGGGTGCAGATGCTGCTGGACCCGGGCACGCCCTTCCTCGAACTCAGCCCGCTGGCCGCGATGGGCATGTACCCGGATCGCGACGGCAGCGACAGCGCACCCTGCGCCGGCGTCATCGCCGGCATCGGCCGCGTGAGTGGCGTGGACTGCATGATCGTCTGCAACGACGCCACGGTGAAAGGCGGCACCTACTATCCGATGACCGTCAAGAAGCACCTGCGCGCGCAGGAAGTGGCGCAGCAAAACCACCTGCCCTGCATCTACCTGGTGGACTCGGGCGGCGCCAACCTGCCCAACCAGGACGAGGTGTTCCCCGACCGCGACCACTTCGGCCGCATCTTCTTCAACCAGGCCAACATGAGCGCCCAGGGCATCGCGCAGATCGCGGTGGTCATGGGCTCGTGCACGGCGGGTGGCGCCTATGTGCCGGCCATGAGCGACGAGACCATCATCGTCAAGAACCAGGGCACCATCTTCCTGGGCGGCCCGCCACTGGTCAAAGCCGCCACGGGCGAGGTGGTGACGGCTGAAGACCTGGGTGGCGGCGACGTGCACACCCGCCTGAGTGGTGTGGCAGACCACCTGGCACAGAACGACCTGCACGCCATCGCGCTGGCGCGCCAGGCGGTAAAGAACCTCAACGCCCGCAAGCTGCCGCCGATTGCCACCATCGACCCGGTGGCGCCGCTGTACCCGGCCGAGGAGCTGTACGGCGTGATTCCGACCGATACCCGCAAGCCGTTTGACGTGCGCGAAATCATCGCCCGCATCGTCGACGGCTCCGAGTTCGACGAATTCAAGTCGCGTTTTGGCACCACCCTGGTCTGCGGCTTCGCGCGCATCGAGGGCATGCCGGTTGGCATCATCGCCAACAACGGCATTCTGTTCAGCGAATCGGCGCTCAAGGGCGCGCACTTCATCGAACTGTGCTGCCAGCGCAAGACGCCGCTGGTGTTTTTGCAGAACATCACCGGCTTCATGGTCGGCCGCAAGTATGAGAACGAAGGCATCGCCCGCAACGGCGCCAAGATGGTGACCGCCGTGGCGACCGCCGCGGTGCCGAAGTTCACGATCATCATCGGCGGCAGCTTCGGCGCCGGCAACTACGGCATGTGCGGCCGCGCCTACTCGCCCCGCTTTTTGTGGATGTGGCCGAACGCGCGCATTTCCGTGATGGGCGGCGAGCAGGCCGCCAGCGTTCTGGCCACCGTCAAGCGCGACGGCATCGAGGCCAAGGGCGGCCAGTGGAGCGCGGAAGAAGAGGCCGCGTTCAAGGCACCGATCAAGGAACAGTACGAGGTGCAGGGCCACCCCTACTACGCCACCGCCCGCCTGTGGGACGACGGCGTGATCGACCCGGCCGACACCCGCCGCGTGCTGGCGCTGGGCCTCTCCGCGTCTCTCAATGCGCCGATCCCGGAGACCAAGTTTGGACTTTTCCGCATGTGATGTGTATGATTTTTTTATTTCATACACATTGAGGGGTTTTCCCATGCGAACCAACATCGAAATCGACGACAAACTCATGGCCTACGTGATGGCCACTGGCGACTTCAAAACCAAGCGCGAGGCAGTGGAAGCGGGCTTGCGCATGATTCAACGGCGCAAGGCCTACGACGCGTTGTTGGCCGCACGCGGCACATTGCACTGGGATGACTCGGACGAGCATTGGGCCAAGGTCAGGGCCGAGCGCGCCGCAGAAACGCAGCACGGCGAACTTTCGGCCAACGAACCCGCCCCCGAAGGCTACGGGGTGGATGCTGGGACAGACAAGGGCTCAAAAACGTGATTTTGGTCGACTCCAGTGTGTGGATTGACTTCTTTCGCGGCACCTCCAACCCCGTCACCGAGCGACTGGTCAAGCTGCTCAAGGGCGGCAGACTGGAGGCGGAAGTGGGAGTGGCCGATTTGGTGGTTTTTGAGGTCATGCGAGGCTTCGATTCGCCCCGTGATCGGGCGCGTGCCCAGGCGCTGCTGCTGGCCATTCCAGTGCTTGAAATCGGTGGTCTGGACAACGCTCTGCTGGCTGCCGAGCACTACAACGCGCTGCGCCTGAAGGGCTACACCATCCGCAGCCCGATTGACGTGCTGCTGGCCAGCTACTGCATCACCCACGGCCATTACTTGCTGCATCGAGATGCGGATTTTGACGTGCTGGAAACCCTGAGAGGACTGAAAACATGGCCCCATCGAACGACGCCTCTGCCCTGACCATCGTGGTGCAGGGCCGCATCGCCCGCATCACCCTCACCCGCCCCGATGTGCGCAACGCCTTCAACGACGAGGTGATCCAGCAGCTCAAGGCGGCGTTTGAAAGCGTGGGCCAGCGCGACGATGTGCGCGCCGTGGTGCTGGCCGCCGTGGGCCCCGCTTTCTGTGCCGGCGCCGACCTGAACTGGATGCGCCGCATGGCCGACTACACGCGGGAAGAAAACCTGGCCGACGCCGGCCAGCTCGCCGCCATGCTCAAGGCCATCTACGAATGCCCGAAACCCACCATCGCCGCCGTGCAGGGCGATGTGTTTGCAGGGGGCATGGGCCTGGTGGCCGCCTGTGACATGGCGGTGAGCGTGCGCACCGCCACCTATTGCCTGAGTGAGGTGAAGCTGGGCCTGATCCCGGCCACCATCAGCCCCTATGTGATCCGCGCCATGGGGGCGCGGGCGGCGCACCGCTACTTCCTCACCGCCGAGCGTTTCAACGCCGAAGAAGCGCACCGCATCGGCTTTGTGCATGAGCTGGTGGACGCTGATGCCCTGGAGGCCAGGGTGGCCGAACTGGCGCAGGCGCTGGTGACCGCCAGCCCGGCGGCTGTGCGCGCCTGCAAGCGTCTGGTGCAAGACGTGGCCGGGCGCGACATCAACGCCGCGCTGATCGCCGCCACGGTGGAGGGCATTGCCGACATCCGCGCCAGCGAAGAGGGCCGCGAAGGGGTGGCGTCTTTCCTGCAAAAGCGCAAGCCAGCCTGGCTGGTGGACTGATCCGCCCCGTTCCCGTCTGCACAGAAACGCGCCATGGACAACAGCACCCTTTGGAGCCGTTTGGTCGAATGGTTGCACGGCCTGGGCCTGCACCTCGGCACAGGCGCGGCCAACAGCCTGGGTGCGCAGATCGGTTCGGGCGTGACCGATGCCGCCAGCAGGCTCGACATGCCCAGCCTGCTTGCCCTGGCTGCCGCGCTGGGCTGGGCGAGTGGCTTTCGGCTGTATGCGGTGGTGTTTCTGGTGGGTGTCGCAGGCGCTGCAGACTGGATCGCACTGCCGCCCGGACTGGTGGTGCTGCAACACCCGGCGCTGCTGCTGGCCAGCGGCTTCATGCTGTTCATGGAATTTTTCGCCGACAAAGTGCCAGGCCTGGACTCGTTGTGGGACATGCTCAACAGCGTGATCCGCATTCCCGCCGGGGCGGCGCTGGCCGCGGGAGCGCTGGGGGCAGACGGCGCCACCATGGCGCTGGTGGGCGCCCTGCTGGGTGGCAGCCTGGCGGCCACCTCGCAGGCCGCCAAAACCACCACGCGCGCGGCCATCAACACATCGCCCGAGCCATTCTCCAACCTTGGCATGAGCTTGTTGGAAGATGGTCTGGTGGTGGGCGCGGTCTGGCTCGCCACGCAACACCCGCTGGTGTTCGGTGTGTTGCTGGTGATCATGGTGATCCTCATGTGGATCGTCACCTGGATGCTGTTCAAGTTCCTGCGCGCGGTGATTCGCCGCATGAGCGCGTTTTTCTCGGGAAGCACGCAAGGCGCGTGAGCGCTTGTGCCGTTCGCGCTGAGCTTGTCGAAGCCGCCGCTGTTCTTTTGCTGGTTGTTGAAAGTTGACTATGTTTGAAAAAATCCTGATCGCCAACCGTGGAGAAAACGGCTGCATGGCAGAGGTTTCATCACATTGCCTGGCACGCGCAGCGTGTGCAGGCGATTTCACTGCGGGAGCTGCCCATGTTTAACAAGATCCTGATCGCCAACCGCGGTGAAATCGCCTGCCGCGTCGCCGCCACCGCCCGCCGCATGGGTGTGCGCACCGTGGCCGTGTATTCCGACGCCGACGCCCGCGCCAAGCATGTGGCCGTCTGCGACGAAGCGGTGCACATCGGGGGCAGCGCCCCGCGCGAGAGCTACCTGCAGTGGGAGCGCATCATCGCCGCCGCGCAGGCCACGGGGGCGCAGGCCATCCACCCGGGCTACGGTTTCCTCAGTGAGAACGAAGCCTTTGCCAGCGCCTGTGCGAAGGCTGGACTGGTGTTCATCGGTCCGCCGCCATCGGCCATCGAGGCCATGGGCCTGAAGGCCGAGTCCAAGCGCCTGATGGAGCAGGCCGGTGTGCCCCTGGTGCCCGGCTACCACGGCACCGATCAGGACCCGGCCCTGCTCAAGCACGAGGCCGACCGCATCGGCTACCCGGTGCTGATCAAGGCCAGCGCGGGCGGCGGCGGCAAGGGCATGCGCGCGGTCGACAAGGCCGAAGACTTCCTGGCAGCGCTGGCCAGCTGCCAGCGCGAGGCGCGCAACAGCTTCGGCAGCGACGCGGTGCTGATCGAAAAATACGTGCAGCGCCCGCGCCACATCGAGATCCAGGTGTTTGGCGACACCCACGGCAACTGCGTCTACCTGTTCGAGCGCGACTGCTCGGTGCAGCGGCGCCACCAGAAGGTGCTGGAGGAAGCCCCTGCGCCCGGCCTCACGCCCGAGCTGCGTCAGCAGATGGGCCTGGCCGCCGTGGCGGCGGCCAAGGCGGTGAACTATGTGGGCGCCGGCACGGTGGAATTCATCGTCGAGCAGCCGGGCGGCTACGACCACCCGGAGCAGATGCGCTTCTATTTCATGGAAATGAACACCCGCCTGCAGGTGGAGCATCCGGTGACCGAAGCCATCACCGGGCTCGATCTGGTGGAGTGGCAGCTGCGGGTGGCCGCTGGCGAGCCGCTGCCGCTGCGGCAGGACGAGCTGCGCATCCACGGCCACGCGATCGAGGCGCGCATTTGTGCCGAAAACCCCGACAACAACTTCCTGCCCGCCACCGGCCGGCTGGCCGTGTACCGCAAGCCGCCGCACGTGGCCTTTCAACCCCCTCTCCCGCCAGCGGGAGAGGGTCGGGGTGAGGGTTCTGTGCGCTTCGACGACGGCGTGCGCGAGGGCGACGCTATCAGCCCCTTCTACGACTCCATGGTCGCCAAGCTCATCGTGCACGGCGCCACCCGTGCCGAAGCGCTGGCGAAGCTGGACGCCGCGCTGGCCCAGACCCACATCGTCGGCCTGGCCACCAATGTGCAGTTCCTGCGCCATGTGGTGCGATCCGACGCGTTCTCGACCGCCAAGCTCGACACCGCGCTGATCCCGCGCGAAGCCGCGAACCTGTTCAACCAGGACAAGGTGGGCCGCCCCCTGGCGGTGGCCGCTGCCGTGGCGCAGACCCTGGTGCACGAGAAGGCCGGCGAAACGGCCGACCCGTTCTCGCGCACCGACGGCTGGCGCCCCTTCGGCTTCACGCAGCGCCGTTTCGACTTCGACCACCAGGGCCAGGCCCTGACCGCCCACCTGACCTACCTCCAAGGGGGCGCGCTGCGCCTGTCGGTGGGTGATGTGGCGGGTCCGCTGGTGTTCCACCCGCTGCCGACCGACAGCGGCACCCGGATCGACCTGCAATTCAACAGCCAGCGCCAGACCGTGCAGACCTGGCAGTTTGGCGAGAGCGTGCACCTGTTCTGCGACCTGGGCGCCACCGTCATCACCGAACTGGACGCGCTGGCCCATGCGGGCGAGACGGCGGCCGAAGGCGGGCGCCTGACCGCGCCCATGCCGGGCAAGGTGGTGTCGTTCGCGGTGAAGGCCGGCGATGCGGTCAAAAAAGGCCAGGCCCTGGCGGTGATGGAAGCCATGAAAATGGAGCACACCATCGCCGCGCCCGCCGATGGCACCGTGGCCGAGCTGCTGTTTGCGCCCGGCGACCAGGTCGCCGAGGGCGCGGAGCTGCTGAAGCTGGCCACCGCCTGATCGCCTCTGGACCGGGCCGTGGCGAGCGGCCACGCCCGTTCCGGCCGCGCTCTTTGGCAGGCGCATGGCCAACAGCCGCTGACGCCACCGTTTCTTTGTTCGTCGTTCATCTCACCCCATGCACGTCACCTTCTGCTGCACCGACACCAAGGCCGACCCCTGGCTGCAGGGCCTGCGCGCGGCGCTGCCCGGCGCCCAGGTCGAGGTCTGGCAACCGGGCGCGCCAGCGGCCGACCATGCCGTGGTCTGGGCGCCGCCCCAGGCGTTTCTGGACGAGCAGCCGCGCCTGAAAGCGCTGTTCAACATCGGCGCCGGGGTGGACGCCTTGCTGAAACTGCGCCTGCCGCCGGGTGCCAAGGTGGTGCGGCTGGACGACGCCGGCATGTCGGTGCAGATGGCCGAATACGTCTGCCACGCGGTCATCCGCCACTTCCGCGAGTTCGACGGTTACGAGGCCGACGTGCGGGCGGGCAAATGGTCGTACCGCAAGCCGCGCGACCGGCGCGACTTCTCCGTGGGCGTCATGGGCCTGGGCGTGCTCGGCGAGCGGGTGGCCAAGGCGCTGGCGGTGTTCGACTTTCCGGTCTACGGCTGGAGCCGCATGCCCAAGACTGTCGAGGGCGTCATGGGCTACAGCGGCGAGGCCGGGTTTGACGCCTTCCTCGCGCACAGCCGGGTGCTGGTGAACCTGCTGCCGCTCACCCCCGACACGCGCGACATCCTCAACCGCCACACCCTGGGCCGCCTCAAGCCCGGCGGCTACCTCATCAACGTCGCCCGGGGCGCGCACCTGGTCGAAGACGACCTGCTGGCCCTGCTGGACAGCGGCCACCTGGCGGGCGCCACGCTCGACGTGTTCCGCACCGAGCCGCTGCCCGCCGGGCACCCGTTCTGGCAGCATCCGAACATCACCATCACCCCCCACACCTCGGCGCGCACCCTGCGCGACGAAAGCATCGCGCAGATCGCCGGCAAGATCCGCGCGCTCGAAGCCGGCCAGCCCATTGCCGGTGTGGTCGATCCGGTCAGAGGGTATTGACGAACACCCTCACCCCAACCCTCTCCCGCACGCGGGCGAGGGCACACAGCCAGGAAACCGCCATGAACATCCCCTCCCAAGTCCGCCTCATCGACGTCGGTCCGCGCGACGGCCTGCAAAACGAAAAGCAGCCGGTGCCCGCGGCGGTGAAGATCGAGCTGGTGTACCGCCTGCAGGCCGCGGGCCTGAAAGAGATCGAGGTCACCAGCTACGTGAGCCCGAAGTGGGTGCCGCAGATGGCGGACAACCATGAGGTGATGCAGGGCATGACCCGCGAGCCCGGCGTGCGCTATTCGGTGCTCACGCCCAACCTGAAGGGCTACGAGGCGGCGGTGCTCGACCAGCCCGACGAAATCGTGGTGTTTGGCGCGGCCAGCGAAGCCTTCAGCCAGAAGAACATCAACTGCTCCATCGCCGAAAGCATCGAGCGTTTCGCCCCCGTGGTGGCGGCGGCCAAGGCGGCGGGCATTGCGGTGCGTGGCGCCATGAGCTGCACTGTGGGCTGCCCCTACGAAGGCACCGTGGCGCCCGAGCGGGTAGCCTACCTCGCGGGGCTGATGAAGGGCATCGGCGTCGAGCGGGTGGACGTGGCCGACACCATCGGCGTGGGCACCCCGCGCCAGGTGCAGGCGGCCATCGAGGCGACGCTGCAGCACTTTGGCATCGACCAGATCAGTGGCCACTTCCACGACACCTATGGTCAGGCGCTGTCCAACACCCTGGCCGCGCTGCAGATGGGGGTGTGGAACTTCCAGTCGTCGGTGGCCGGGCTGGGCGGCTGCCCGTATGCCAAGGGTGCCACCGGCAACGTGGCCACCGAAGACGTGGTCTACCTGCTGCACGGCATGGGCATAGACACCGGCATCGACCTCGACGCGCTGGTGGACGCCGGCGCCTGGATCAGCGAACAGCTCGGCCGCCCCAGCGGCTCGCGGGTGGCGCGGGCGCTGATCGCCAAGCGGGCGAGCTGACATGGACTTCAACGTCTGGCTGGCGTTCTTCGCTGCGTCCTGGGTCATCGCCATCTCGCCCGGCTCGGGCGCGGTGCTGTCCATGAGCCACGGCCTGGCCTACGGCGTGCGCCACGCCAGCGCCACCATCGTCGGCCTGCAACTGGGCCTGTCGGTGGTGTTGCTGGTGGCCGGGGTGGGCGTGGGCGCGCTGCTGCTGGCCTCGGCCACTGCGTTCACCGTCGTCAAAGTGCTGGGTGCGGCCTATCTCATCTGGCTTGGCTTCCAGCAGTGGCGCGCGCCGGTCGCGGCAGCGGCCGGTGCACAACCGGGCGCCGCCGGGGTGCCGGGCCTGCCGTCGGTGCGCCAGCGGGTCGCGCAGGGCTTCTTCACCAACGTCACCAACCCCAAAGGCATCGTGTTCATGGTGGCCGTGCTGCCCCAGTTCATCGACCCGGCGCGCCCCCTGTGGCTGCAGTTGTTGATCCTGCTGGTCACCTCCATCGGTGTGGACCTGGTCGTCATGCACGGCTACGCCTTTCTTGCCTCGCGCGCGCAGCGCTGGCTGGCCACCGCCAAAGCCCGCCGTGTGCAAAACCGGGTGTTCGGCGGCGTGCTCATGGCCATGGGGGCCAGCCTGTTCATGGTCAAGCGGGCGGCCTGATCCCCGTGCTGCGCCACTGGGCGGGTCGCTCTGGCCCCCAGGCAGACTGCTCCGCCTGACCGCAGCCCCGGCAAGGGCGTTGCCTCGCCGCTACCATCCCACCCCTATGAGTGAAACGACCCTTGAATCCCTGCCCCCCGGCGTGCAGCGCGTGAGCGCGCTGCTGGCCGAGCGGGGCCATCCGCATGCGCCGCGCATGCTCGACGACGCGGCGCGCACCGCGCAGCAGGCGGCCGATGTGCTGGGCGTGGCTCTGGGCCAGATTGCCAAGAGCATCATCTTTCGCCGCAAAAACCACCCGAGTGGTGACGACATGGCCGTGCTGGTGGTCACCTCTGGCGACCTGCGGGTGGACGAGAAGAAAGTCCAGGCGATTGTTTGCGCCGATGGCGGCAAGCTCGGCCGTGCCGATGCCGACTTCGTCAAGGCCAGGACCGGGTTTTCCATCGGCGGGGTGTCGCCGCTGGCGCACGCCACGCCACCGGTGACGCTGATCGACCGGGAGTTGTTCCGCTTCGACGTGATCTGGGCGGCCGCCGGCCACCCGCACGGGGTGTTTCCCCTGTCGCCAGACGACCTGGTGCGCCTGACCGGCGCACCGGTGCACGACGTGACACAGGCGGCTGCGCCATGAACGCCCCGCGCCGCATCACCCTGGCCGAGATGCGCCGGCGCAAGCCCGGCCCGGGCGTGCCCTCGCCGTGCATCTCGGTTTGCGAGCTCGATGAACACCTGGGCTGTTGCAAGGGTTGTCACCGTGACCTGGCCGAGCTGTCGGCCTGGGGGCGCATGACCGATGCGGAGAAGCTGGTGGTGTGGCAGCGCATCGAGGCGCGCCAGGCCAACGCCAGCGCCTGACCCCCGCTGGAGGCCGCATGACACCCGACGACGCGCCGCACGAGATCACCTTCTGGTACGACCCGATCTCGCCCTATGCCCACCTGGCTTTTGAGCGTTTGCCCGAAGCGCTGATGGGGCTGAGCGTGGATGTGCGCTACCGGCCGGTGCTGTTCGCTGCCCTGCTCAAGGCGCACGGCCAGCTTGGCCCGGCGGAGGTGCCCGGCAAGCGCGACTGGACCTACCGCCAGGTGCGCTGGCTGGCGCACCGCCACGCTGTGCGGCTGGACCTGCCGGCGGCCCACCCGTTCAACCCGCTGGCCCTGCTGCGCCTGGGGCTGGCCACGGCCACCGATGACGCGCCGGGCGAGACCAACCGCTATGTGACCGAACAGCTGTTTCGCCACGTGTGGCACGGCGGTGCCGACGCCACCGACCCGGCGCGGCTGGCCGCGCTGCAGACCCTGCTGCAGGACCACATGGCGCAGCGCCAGCGCCCCTGGCTTGAACCCGGCAGCGAAGCGGTCAAGCAGCGCCTGCGCGCCAACACCGACGCGGCGCTCGCCGCCGGTGTGTTTGGCGTGCCCACGCTGGCCTGCGGCGGGCGGCTGTTTTGGGGGCACGACGCACTGCCCATGCTGCGTGCCTGTCTGGAAGGCGACGCCTGGTTCGACGGACCGGACTGGACCGCCGCCGCGCGGTTGCCCGCGGGTGTCAGCCGCCGCTGAAGCGCCGCTGCAGCGGCATGAAGTGCGCGGCTGCTTGATCCGGCGCAGGGCTGGGGCGCGCAGTGGTCGGTACACTGAAACCGTGCCGGTGAAAGGCCCCGTTGAAAAGCCCAGGCGAAAGGCCCAGGTGAGATGCCCGCCCGGACGACCCCGCAACCACACAAGGAGAGCTGCATGTTCAAGAAAATCCTCGTCCCTACCGACGGCTCGGCCACGGCCCAGAGCGCGGCGGCGACCGCTGCCGAACTGGCCAGGAGCCAGGGTGCCCAGGTGGTGGGGGTGTATGTGATCGACCCGTTCCCCTACATCGGCATCGGCGACGCTTCGGCCGCCGGGCTGCAGGCCTACATGGCCGATGCGAAGAACGCGGCCGGCCAGGCGCTGGAGGCGCTGGGTAAAGCGTGCCAGGACGCGGGCGTGCCGTTTGCCGGCGACACCATCGAGCGCAACGTGGTGTACGAAGGCATTCTGGAGACGGCCGAGGCCGAGGGCTGCGACCTGATCGTCATGGCCTCGCACGGCCGCCAGGGCGTCAAGGCCCTCATCCTGGGCAGCGTCGCGCAGAAGGTGCTGACCCATGCCAAGGTGCCGGTGCTGATCGTCAAGGGCTGAGCCGCCGCGCACCCCGGCCCAGGCATGCCCACGGGGGCCGCTCCTGAGGCAGGGTGGCAAAGGGTGCAGCAGGGGATATGCCGCAGGCCCGGCACAAGGGCCGCAGCGGCTTCTTAGAATGTTTGCCTCCCTTTCAGGAAGGCCTGCATGTCCGACGATCTCCGCCCCGCCGACGAACCCGCATCCCCCGCCGAGGCGCCGCAGGAGGCCGTGGGCACGATCCGCATCCGCGGCGCCCGCCAGCACAACCTCAAGAACCTCGACCTGGACATCCGCACCGGCGAGCTGACGGTGGTCACCGGGCCCAGCGGGTCGGGCAAGTCCAGCCTGGTGTTTGACACCCTGTTCGCCGAAGGCCAGCGGCGCTATGTCGAGACCTTCAGCGCCTACGCGCGCCAGTTCCTCGACCGCATGGACAAGCCGGCGGTGGACAAGGTGGAAGGCGTGCCACCGGCGATTGCCATCGACCAGACCAACCCGGTGCGCTCCTCGCGCTCCACCGTGGGCACGATGACGGAGCTGAACGACCACCTCAAGCTGCTGTTCGCGCGCGGCGCCCAGCTGTTCGACCGCGAGACGGCGTTGCCGGTGCGCCACGACTCGCCGGAGTCGATTTATGCGGAACTGCAGCGGCGTGTGGCCGGATTCACCGCCGGGCCGTCCCAAGGTGAATCAGCCTCCTCGGGGGGCAGCGAACCACGCACAGCGGGGAGCGTGGGGGCCTTGAGTTCTGGTGACCCGCGCCTCGTGGTCACTTTTCCGGTCGAACTGCCTGCCAACACCACGCCCGAAGAGGTGGAGCAGTGGCTCTCGGCCAGTGGCTACACCCGGGTGCAGGCCGAGCGCACCGTGCAGCGCGAGGCGAAGGACGAGGCGCCCGCCAAGGGCAAGAAGGCCCGGCCGGTGATCGAAGCCGTGAAACTGCTGGACGTGGTGGCCGACCGCTTTCGCCTCAGCAAGGCAGAGCCGGCGCGGGTGATGGAAGCCATCGAGGCCGGCCTCAAGCGCGGCGCGGGTAAGCTGATGGTGTATGTCTTGCCCGACGCCGAAAAATTGGAATCTGACCCCCAATCAGGCTCGGATTCGAAGGCGGAGGTCTGGCGCTTCTCCACCGGTCTGCACTGCCCCGAGAGCGACATCCGCTACACCGATCCCACGCCCTCGGCTTTTTCGTTCAACTCCGCTGTCGGCGCCTGCGAGGCCTGCCGGGGCTTTGGCCGCGTCATCGGGGTGGACTACGGCCTGGTGATTCCCGACGAAAAGCTGACCCTGCGCAACGGTGCGGTCAAGGTGTTCCAGACCCCGGCGTGGAAGGAATGCCAGGACGACCTGATGCGCCACGCCGAGGCGGCCGGCATTCCGCGCGACACGCCCTGGAGCCAGCTCACGCCCGAGCAGAAGCAGTGGGTGATCGGCGGCACGCCCACCTACAAGGACGGGCAGTGGGGCAAGCAGTGGTACGGCGTGGCGCGTTTCTTCGAGTACCTGGAGAGCAAGGCCTACAAGATGCACATCCGGGTGCTGCTGTCGAAGTACCGCAGCTACACCGAATGCCCCAGCTGTGGCGGTGCGCGCCTGAAGACGGACAGCCTGCTCTGGCGCATTGGCACGAAGGCGCAGGCCGATGCGGTGCTGCCGCCGCACAAGCGTTACCTGCCCAAGGGGGTGCAATGGTCGCGCGAACAGCTCGAAGCCTTGCCCGGCCTGTGCCTGCACGACCTGATGCTGATGCCGCTGGACCAGCTGCGGGTGTTCTTTAGCGCATGGGCTCCCTCCCCCGCTGGGGGAGGGCAGGGGTGGGGGCCTGCGGGCGCACCAGCCCCCATCCCCGCCTTCCCCCAGCGGGGGAAGGAGTCGAACACAGGCCAGGAACAGGCGCTCAAACTCCTCTTCGAAGAAATCAACACCCGCCTGCGCTACCTGTGCGAGGTCGGCATCGGCTACCTCACGCTCGACCGCCAGAGCCGCACCCTCAGTGGCGGCGAGGTGCAGCGCATCAACCTCACCACCGCGCTCGGCACGTCTCTCGTCAACACCCTGTTCGTGCTCGACGAGCCCAGCATCGGCCTGCACCCGCGCGACATGGCGCGCATCAACGACGCCATGCTGCGCCTGCGCGACGCGGGCAACACCCTGGTGGTGGTCGAACACGACCCGGCGGTCATGCTGGCCGCCGACCGGTTGATCGACATGGGCCCCGGCCCGGGCGAGCGCGGCGGGCAGATCGTGTTCGACGGCACGCCCGAAGCCATCCGCAGCGCCGACACGCTGACCGGCGCCTACCTGGGCGCGCGCAAGACCGTGGGCATGGGCTTCAAGCGCATGGTCACCGACAGCACGCCGAAGCTCATCCTCGAAGGCGCGCGCGAACACAACCTGCAAAACATCAGCGTCGAGTTCCCGCTGCAGCGCCTCACGGTGGTCACCGGCGTGTCGGGCTCGGGCAAGTCCACCCTGATCCAGGACGTGCTGGCACCCGCGCTGCTGCGCCACTTCGGCAAGGCCACTGAAACGCCCGGCGCGCACGACCGCCTGCTGGGGGCCGATTTCCTGAGCGAGGTGGTCTATGTCGACCAGTCGCCCATCGGCAAGACCGCGCGCTCCAACCCGGTCAGCTACGTCGGCGCCTGGGACGCCATCCGCTCGCTGTTTGCCGACGCGCCGCTGTCGCGCCAGCGCGGCTACACCGCCGCCAAGTTCAGCTTCAACAGCGGCGACGGCCGCTGCCCCACCTGCGGCGGCTCGGGCTTTGAGCATGTGGAAATGCAGTTCCTCTCTGACGTCTACCTGCGCTGCCCGGACTGCGACGGCCAACGCTACCGGCCCGAGGTGCTGGAGGTGCGCATCGAACGCGGCGGGCGCCTGCTCAGCGTGGCCGACGTGCTGGAGCTCACTGTGAGCGAGGCGGCGGAGCTGTTCGGCGGCTCGCCGCCGGGCCGTTCCCAAGGCGACCCAGCCCCCTCGGGGGGCAGCGACCCGCGCAGCGGCGGAGCGTGGAGGCAAGGTCCTGATCGCGAGGTGATCCGTGTGCTGCAGCCCATCGTCGACGTGGGGCTGGAATACGTGAAGCTGGGGCAGCCGGTGCCCACGCTCTCGGGCGGCGAGGCGCAGCGCCTGAAGCTCGCCGGCTTCCTGGCCGAGGCCGCGAAGAACAGCGCGGCCAGCTGCCAGGCGCTGGCGAAAAAGGGCACGCTGTTCCTGTTCGACGAGCCGACCACCGGCCTGCATTTCGACGACATTGCCAAGCTCATGCGCTCGTTGCGCAAGCTGCTCGAAGCGGGTCATTCGCTGATCGTGATCGAGCACAACCTGGACGTGATCCGCAGCGCCGACTGGCTGATCGACCTTGGCCCCGAGGGCGGTGCGGGCGGGGGGCTGGTGGTGGCCGAAGGCACCCCCGAAGACGTGCGGCAACACGCCAGCAGCCACACCGCCAAGGCCTTGCGCGACTACGCCGAGTCCATGGGCGAGGTGCACGCGGTGTCTGACACCCTCCCCCGCTGGGGGAGGGCAGGGGCGGGGGCTCGGGTCGGCGCGGGCCCCCACCCCAACCCTCCCCCAGCGGGGGAGGGAGCGAACGCCATCCGCATCGTCAACGCCAAGGAACACAACCTCAAGAACCTGAGCGTGGACATCCCGCGCGGCAAGTTCAACGTCATCTCCGGTGTCAGCGGCTCGGGCAAGTCCACGCTGGCCTTCGACATCCTGTTCAACGAGGGCCAGCGACGCTACCTCGAATCGCTCAACGCCTACGCGCGCAGCATCGTGCAGCCTGCGGGCCGGCCCGAGGTGGACGCGGTCTACGGCATTCCGCCCACGGTGGCCATCGAGCAGCGGCTCTCGCGCGGTGGCCGCAAGTCCACGGTGGGCACCACCACCGAGGTGTGGCACTTTTTGCGCCTGCTGTATGTGAAGCTGGGCACCCAGCACTGCGTGCACGACGGCGCGGCCGTCATGCCGCAAAGCCCCGAGAGCATCGCCGCCGCCATCCTCACCCGCTACCGTGGCCGCCACATCGGCCTGCTGGCGCCGCTGGTGGTCAACCGCAAGGGCGTTTACACCGAGCTGGCCGACTGGGCGCGCCCGCGCGGCTACACCCACCTGCGGGTCGACGGCGAATTTCTGCCCACCACCGGCTTCCCGCGCATCGACCGCTTCAAGGAACACACCATCGAACTGCCGGTGGCCGACGGCGTGGTCGACCCGGCGAATGAAGCCTGGCTGCGCACCCAGCTGGCCAAGGCGCTCGAACTCGGCAAGGGCACGCTGCACCTGCTGACCGATCTGGACGGGCTGGCGCCCGCACTGGCCGAGGGCCGATCGACCGCCAGCCTGGGCCGGCTGGAGGTGTTCTCCACCACCCGCGCCTGCCCGGTGTGTGCCACCAGCTACCCCGAGCTGGACCCGCGCCTGTTCTCCTACAACAGCAAGCACGGCTGGTGTCCCGACTGTGTGGGCACCGGGGTGAAGCTCTCGCGCGAACAGCGCAAGGCGCTGGACGATTCGGTGCGCGACGACGACCAGAAAGGCCGCGAACAAAGCTTTGCCGAGCCCGAGGTGGAAGACTTGACCGACGAAACCTGCCCCAGCTGCGAAGGCACGCGGCTGAACGCGCAGGCGCGGGCGGTGAAGTTCGGCGGCGTGGGCATCACCGACATCGCACGCCTGTCGGTGAGCGAGGTGCGGCAGAAGGTGCATGCGCTGATGGCCGAGGGCGGTTTGAGCAGTCGTGAAGCCGACATCGCGCGCGACCTGCTGCCCGAAATCGAGAGCCGCCTGGCCTTCCTCGAAGAGGTGGGGCTGAGCTACCTGACGCTCGACCGCGGTGCGCCCACGCTGTCCGGTGGCGAGGCGCAGCGCATTCGCCTGGCCGCACAGCTGGGCTCCAACCTGCAGGGCGTGTGTTACGTGCTAGATGAGCCCACCATTGGCCTGCACCCGCGCGACAACCAGATCCTGCTGGACGCGCTGCACAAGCTGGGCGACATGGGCAACACCCTGGTGGTGGTGGAGCACGACGAGGACACCATCCGCCGCGCCGACCACATCATCGACATCGGCCCCAGCGCTGGCAAACGCGGCGGCCGCGTGGTCGCGCAGGGCACAGTGGCCGACCTTTCGGCCAGCCCCGACTCGCTGACCGGCCGCTACCTGCTGCACGCCATGAAGCACCCGCTGCAGCCGCGCCGTGGCGTGTCGCCGAACGGCTCCTTCCCCCTCTGGGGGAAGGCTGGGAAGGGGGCCGGCGCACCGACTGCGGCGCCGGCGGCCAGCCCCCACCCCAACCCTCCCCCAGCGGGGGAGGGAGAGCTGCTCTGGCTGTCCGTCAAAGGTGCCGCCCTGCACAACCTGCAGCAGGTGGACGTGGCCGTTCCGCTGCAGCGGCTGGTGGTCGTCACCGGCGTCAGCGGCTCGGGCAAGTCCACCCTGGCGCGCGACGTGCTGCTCACCAACGTGGCCGAGGCGGTGGCCATGCGCAGCACCTTTGCCGGCCGCCAGGCCTGGGACAACGAAGGCGCCCGCCCGGCCTGGATCGGTTGCAGCAAGCTGCTGGGCACCGAGCCGGTGGACCGCGTGCTCGAAGTCGACCAGACCCCCATAGGCAAAACCCCCCGCAGCTGCCCGGCCACCTACATTGGCTTCTGGGACACGGTGCGCAAACTGTTTGCCGACACGCTGGAAGCCAAGGCACGCGGCTACGGGCCGGGGCGCTTCAGTTTCAACACCGGCGAAGGCCGCTGCCCGGCCTGTGAAGGGCAGGGCCTGCGCACCATTGAAATGAGCTTTCTGCCCGACGTGAAAGTGCCCTGCGAGGTCTGCCACGGCGCGCGCTTCAACCCCGAAACCCTGGCCGTCACCTGGAAGGGCAAGAGCATCGGCGATGTGCTGCAGATGGCGGTGGACGAAGCGGTGGAATTCTTCGCCTCCATGCCCGCCATCAGCCACCCGCTGCAGCTGCTCAAAGATGTGGGCCTGGGCTACCTCACCCTGGGTCAACCGTCACCCACGCTCAGCGGCGGCGAGGCGCAGCGCATCAAGCTGGTGACCGAACTGAGCAAGGTGCGCGATGAGGTGGGCAGGCGTGGCCAGAAAGCACCGCACACCCTGTACGTGCTCGACGAACCCACGGTGGGCCTGCACATGGCCGACGTGGAAAAACTCATCCGCGTGCTGCACCGGCTGGTGGACGGCGGCCACAGCGTGGTGGTGATCGAGCACGACCTGGACGTGATGGCCGAAGCCGACTGGATCATCGACCTGGGGCCTGAAGGCGGCTCGGGCGGCGGCCGCATTGTGGCCGCAGCAACGCCGGAGGATGTGGTGCGGCTGGGGACGCACACCGGCAAGGTGCTGGGGCCGGTGCTGGCGCGGGGGTGAACGGCGCTCTGGGGGCCCAGCGGTGTGGCGCTGTGCCCGGCGAGTGGCTTGGGGCGCCCATGGGTCACCTGGCCTCCATCCAGTCTTCCAGTTTCAGGCCGGGTATCCGTTCAAAATGACGGGTGTTGTGGGTCACCAAAATCAGGTTTTCTGCCAGGGCGTGGGCAGCGATTTGGGTGTCCAGATCGCCAATGGGTGTGCCCTGTGTTTTCAGGGTGTGCTTGATGGCGCCGTAGCGGTCGGCGGCTTCGCTGCTCCACTCCAGGCTGGGCAGCCGCAGCAGAAAGCTGTCGATCAGCGGGCGGCGGCGGTCTGGCGGGGGTAGGCCCATTTGTCCGAAGCGCAGTTCGGCGCGGGTGATGGCGGAGATGGCCAGGTGGTGGCGCTTGAGCCCTTCGTTCACGCGCTCCTCCAGCGCGGGCGACGAACGCCGCAGGTAATAGCTGACGATGTTGGTGTCGAGCAGGTAGCGCATCAGCCTTCCCAGTCCTCAAAAGGGCTGGGGCGCGGGGCGTCGTTGCGGGGCTGCAAAAACTCTTCGCTGGGCGGCGTGGCGCGCAATTCGGCCAGAAAGGCCTCCAGGTCGTCTTTCTTGGGTTTGGGCTGGATGGTCAGGATGCCGTTGCTGGACTTGCTGATCCAGACCTCTTCGGTATCGAGCCGAAACGCCTTGGGCAGGCGGATGGCCTGGCTGTTACCGGTGGTGAAGACTTTGGCTGTGGCGGTGGCCGTCATGTGAACACCCTTTTAAGATATACAAAAACGTATCTACTTTATCACCAGCCAGGTGATCGGGCCAAAGTGGGTACGGCTCTTGATGGCTCTGCTTGCGTCTAGCTGTGTGCCGCTGCACCCGGTGAAGGGGGCGGCGGCGTTCTTTTGGGCAAACTGCGCCACGATGACGATCACGGCTTTGCCCACCTGAGTGTCAGCGGCCCGGCGCGCTCGCCTGCAGGTAGTCCACAAAGCGCTGCGCGGGCAGGTCCAGCGGTGCGTCGGCGCGCCAGACCACCGACCACTGGCGCTGGATTGGAAAACCCTCCACCGGCAGCCGCACCCAGGGCGTGTCGTGGCTGGCGGCAGGCCCGCCGTCCACCGCCAGGGCCGACACCACGGCCAGCCCCAGGCCGGCGCCGACCGCGTGTTTCAGCGCCTCGTTGCTGCCCAGGCTCATGGCCACCCGGGGCGCGAAGCCCTGGGCGGCGAAGTGCTTTTCCGCCACCAGCCGGGTGCCGCTGCCGGGTTCGCGCATCAGCCAGCGCTCGTGCGTCAGCTGCACCAGCGGCACCCGCTCGCCGGCGCGGGCCAGCGGGTGCTCGCGCGGGGCGATCACCACCAGCGGGTTGTCGCGGAAGGGCAGGCTGTGCAGCGGCAGCTCATCGGGCGGCAGCATCATCACCGCCAGGTGGTCGGTCTGGCGGTGCAGCCGGTCGATCACCCGGTCGCGGTTTTCCACCGCCAGGTCGATTTCCACCCCCGGGTGGCTGGCGCTGAAGGGCCCCAGCAGGTCGGGCACGAAGTATTCGGCGGTGGTCACCGCCGCAATGCGCAGCCGCCCGCGCAGCAGGCCGCGCAGCTCGCCCAGCCGGCCTTCAAAGCGTTGCCAGCAGCCGCTGATGTCGGCCAGCGTGTCGCGCAACGCCTCGCCCACCGGGGTCAGGCGCACGCCACGCCCCAGTGGCTCGAACAGCGGCTCGCCCACCAGCTCGGCCAGCTGGCGCAGCTGGGCGCTCACCGTGGGCTGGCTCACATGCAGCTCGCGCGCCGCCTGGGTGATGGACAGGCGGCGTGCGGCGGCCTCAAAAGAGCGCAGTTGCTGGGGCGAGGCGCGCAACAGGCGGCGCAGGGCGGTGGGCATGCTGGAGGCTCCCATGGGTGTGGAAACGCATAGTTTCTAACCTATGTTTTGCATCCAAACAAAGTATTTTGATGAATTGAAGCGGGTGCCTAAGCTGTCGCCATTCCTTGCAGCCGTTTCCACACACCACAGGAGTTCGACATGAAAAACGACGCCCCCACCGAGATGCTCGCCGCCACCGAAGCCGGTTGGCCAACCCCGGTGCCCATCACCGTGGCCCACGGCGACGGCATTGGCCCGGAGATCATGCAGGCGACCCTCAAGGTGCTGGCCGCCGCCGGCGCCCGCATCGCGCCCGAAACCATTGAAATCGGCGAGCAGCTCTACCGCGCCGGCCACAGCAGCGGCATTGCGCCCGAGGCCTGGGACAGCCTGCGCCGCACCCGGGTGTTCCTCAAAAGCCCCATCACCACCCCGCAGGGCGGGGGCTACAAGAGCCTGAACGTGACCATCCGCAAGACCCTGGGCCTGTACGCCAATGTGCGCCCCTGCGTCAGCTATGCGCCGTTTGTGGCCACCCGGCACCCGAAGATGAACCTGGTCATCGTGCGCGAAAACGAGGAAGACCTGTACGCTGGCATTGAGCACCGGCAGACCGACGAGGTGTTCCAGTGCCTGAAGCTGATCACCCGCCCGGGCTGCGAAAAGATCGTGCGCTACGCGTTCGAGTACGCCCGTGCCAATGGCCGGCGCAAGGTCACCTGCATGACCAAGGACAACATCATGAAGATGACCGATGGTTTGTTCCATCGCGTTTTCGACGAGATTCGCGCCGAATACCCGGAGATCGAGACCGATCACATGATCATCGACATCGGCGCGGCCCGGCTGGCCACCCGCCCGGAGCAGTTTGACGTGATCGTCACCCCCAATCTGTACGGCGACATCCTCAGCGACATCGCCGCTGAGCTCACCGGCAGCGTGGGCCTGGCCGGCAGCGCCAACATCGGCGAGCACGTGGCCATGTTCGAGGCCATCCACGGCAGCGCGCCCGACATTGCAGGCAGGGGCATTGCCAACCCCAGCGGCCTGCTGCTGGCGGCGGTGATGATGCTGGTGCACATCCGCCAGGCCGACGTGGCCACCCGCATCCACAACGCCTGGCTGTGCACGCTCGAAGACGGCGTGTTCACCGCCGACCTGGCCAGCGACAGCCGCATCGGCCGGCCGTTTGGCAGCATGGACTTTGCGGACGCCATCATCGAACGCCTGGGTCGCCAGCCCGGCCAGCTCAAGCCGGTGCAGTACCAGAACCCGCAGCCGCCCGCCCCGGCGGCGAGCGGTGATATGCCTGCCCCGGCCTGCCCGCCGGCGCGCCGCCCCGCCGCCCGCAAGGCCCTGGTGGGGGTGGATGTGTTCGTGCACTTCAACGGCCACAGCGCCGACGCACTGGCCGCCCGCCTGCACGCCCATGCCACGCCCGCGCTGCCGTTGCAGATGATCACCAACCGCGGGGTGAAGGTGTGGCCCGGTGGCTTCCCGGAGACCTTCTGTACCGACCACTGGCGTTGCCGCTTCATGGCCCCGGCGGCGGGCGGTGCGGTGGCTGCGCGCGCCATCGTCGATCTGCTGGGCGCGCTCACCGACGGCGGCATCGACGTCATCAAGACCGAGAACCTGTGCACCTTCGACGGCGAACAGGGCTTCGCCCTCGGTCAGGGGCAATAAGGCCTGGGCGAGCAGGGGCCGTGGTGGCGTGGCCCCTGTTGGCCGCAGCGGCAGGGGCGGGCGCTGAAGGCGTGCAGCGCTGACCGGTTGAAACCTCCGGCGATCGATGGGGCGCCGGTTGCTCGCCAAAGAATCCGCTGGTCCTGAGCCTGCCCATGGACGCGGCCCGAGCGGGATTCAAAACGCCAGCGGGCCGGGTCAGGGCTGGCCCGCTGGCCAGCCCATCCAGGCCACCACCACAGCCAGCACCACCACCGCGCCCACCAGCAGGCGGGTCCGCTGGCGCAGCGCGTCGACCGCCCCCACCAGCCGCGTGTTCTGCTCGGCCAGTTCGGCCAGTGTCTGGGTGATGTGGTCCTGCGTTTGTTGCAGGCGCGCCAGGTCGCTGCGCGTGGCGGCCAGTTGCTGCTGCAACTCGCGCACATCGGGCGCGCCGGGTGCGGGCATGTCGATGGCGTCGGTGGGTGCGCCCGGTGCGGGCGTCTGGGCTTCGCGGCGGCGCTGGCGCTGGCGTTCGAGCAGGTCGCGTGCGCCTTTGAGCACTGTCGGCGCGTGTTCGATCACGTCGCCCCAGGGGATGACCTTCAAGGCGGTCAGCCAGGGAATGGGCATGTCGGCCTCCTTTCGTTGCAGCGGTTGGGCGTTCAGCTTACCTGCTGCACAGACCACCAAGAGCTTGCGCCGGATCAATGTTTTGATCGGGCAGGGGCTTAACATGCCTTGTTGCCAATATTTTTATGCACGAGGCTGCGATGAACTGGAACGGCTGGATCGAACAATACGGCGAGCCCCGGGTGCTGCTGGTGGGCGGCCTGCTGGCGGGCCTGGCCTTCGGCTTCTTTGCCCAGCGGTCAAAGTTCTGCCTGCGGGCGGCGGTCATCGAGTTCTGGCACGGCAAGTTCGGCGAAAAGCTGGCCGTCTGGCTGCTGGCCTTTTCCACCGCGGTGGTGGCGGTGCAACTGTTCGTGGTGTCTGGCCTGCTGGACGTGAGCAGCGCGCGCCAGCTGGCCTCGCAAGGCAGCCTCTCGGGGGCGCTCATTGGCGGGCTGATCTTTGGTGTGGGCATGGTGATGACGCGCGGCTGCGCCAGCCGCCTGCTGGTGCTCTCGGCCAACGGCAACCTGCGCGCGCTGCTCTCGGGCCTGATTTTTGCCGTCACCGCGCAGGCCTCGCTCTCGGGTGTGCTCGCGCCCTGGCGGCAGACCATGGCCAGCTGGTGGGTGGTGGACGGCGGGCCGGACCGCAGCCTGCTGGCGCTGGTCAACGTCGGCCCGATGGACGGCCTGGCCTTCGGAGCGGTGTGGATGGTGACCGCCGGCTTCTTTGCCTATTACAGCGGCTGGGGCGTGTGGAAGTGGCTGGGCGGCATCGGCACCGGGCTGGCGGTGGCGCTGGCCTGGCTGTTCACTTACCAGGTGCTGGCGCATTCGTTTGAGCCGGTGCAGATCCAGGGCATGACGTTCAGCGGCCCCTCGGCCGAGTGGCTCATGCGCGTGCTCAGCAACCCCGACGAACCCTGGAACTTCGATCTCGGGCTGATGCCGGGGGTGTTTCTCGGTTCGCTCATCGGTGCGCTGGTGGGCGGCGACTGGAAGCTTGAAGGCTTTGGCGGCGGCTACACCATGCCACGCTACATCGTTGGCGCTGTTTTCATGGGTTTTGGCTCCATGCTGGCCGGTGGCTGCGCCGTGGGGGCCGGCATGACGGGCGGGGCCATTTTTGCCATCACCGCTTGGCTCACGCTGGCGGGCATGTGGGTGGGTGGCGGCGTGGCCGACCGGGTGCTCGACGGGCCGCACAAGGAGGCGCCGGCGCCCTCGGCCCACCCCGCGCCGACTGCGGCCAGCGCGCCGACGGCGGCCCCCTGAGGGTTCACCCGCTGCGTCGCGCGCGGCGCAGCAGCCACCAGCCCGGCCCCGCCACCGCCAGCAGCAGCGCCGGAAAGCCGACCACCGGCGCCCATTGCAGCATGGCCGCGCCCAGTGCCGGTGCCAGCACCCCGCCCAGGGTGTACGAGAGCACCAGCACCGCGGTGCTGTTGACCAGGGTGATGCCGTCCTCGCGCGAGCCGATGTCGATCATCGCCAGCGTGTAGAGGCTGCCGCCCGCCCCGCCCCAGACAAAGGCCACCGCCGCCGCCAGCCAGGGCGCGCCCGCCACCAGCGGGATCAGCAGCGTGGCCAGCAGCGTCAGCAGCGCGCAGGTGTGCAACACGGCCAGCCGCGCCCGGTGTGCGCCGCCGGGCCCGGCCCGCTGCGCCAGCCGGTCGGCCAGCGCCCCGGCGGGCAGCATCATGAGCGCGCTGCCCAGGCCGCTGGCCGAGACCAGTAGCGCCGCAGCGGTGGCGCCCATGCCCAGCGCCAGCCCGTACAGCGGCAGGATGGATGTCAGCCCGCTCTCGAAAAAGCCGCCGACGAAGCCCACGGTCATCACCAGCGGGTGCGCGCGCAGCGCGTGCCACACGCCCTGCAGGCCCACATGGGCCTCGTGCGCGTCGGCCGCTGGCGGCAGGCGCGGCAGGGCCAGGCTGCCCAGCAGGCCGAGCAGCAAAAAGCCCAGCACCAGCCAGAGCGCCAGCGGGCTGGCAGGCCCCACCAGTGCCAGCAGCGCCGGGCCAATGACGAAAGTGGTGCCGACCATGGTCTCGAACAGACCGACAAAGCGCCCGCGCTGCAGCGGCGGCGAAAACTCGGCCACCACCGCCTCGGCCAGCACCCAGCGCAGGCCACCGGCCATGCCGGCCACCAGGTGCAGCGCAAACCAGACGGGCAGGCTGTCGGTGAGCAGGAAGCCGGTGGCGGTGACCGCCGGCACCGCAGCCGACAGCCACAGCGTGGGCCGCCGGCCCAGGCGCTGGGTGAGGGCAGAGGTCAGCGGCGTCATCAGAAAGACGCCCATCCAGGCGGTGGCGGCGAACAGGCCGGCCAGTGCGGTGGAAACGCCGCCGTCCTTCAGCCGCAGCAGCAGCAGGGGCGTGAGCATGAACACCCCCACCAGCTCGCAAAAGGTCGCAAAGAAGATGGCCCAGAGCCCGCGCCGGGCCAGCGGGCGTGGCGCGGGCGCGGCGCCAGCGCCCGGCGGTGGTAGTGGGTGCAGCGGCCCGCTCATGTACCGCCCCCGGTGCAGTCGGCGCGCGCCGCCCGCATCACCAGGGCCAAACCGCCGCTGCGCCTGCCCGTTGTCCATTGGCGCGCCCGGGGGTCGTGGGCCAGGGCATGGGCAGGGGTATCGGCACCGGTATCGGTACGACGATCGGCAAAGGCAGGGGCAAGCGGGTTCATGGGCCGCGCGAGTGTCGCAGATGGGCGAACACGGATGCACAAAAACAGGGGCTGCGCTAGAATTGCCGCCATCCGAGGAGCGTTGCAGCGCCCCCCCGACCCCCGGTCGGCGCGGAGCGTGAGGCTCGGACCATCAGGCAACGACGCTCATCCACTTCAGGTGCGATGGGCTTTTTTTTGGCCGATTCGCTCCTGAGGTGGTTCCACCACCCTCCATGGAGCGAAACATGAATGCACGCCTTCCCGCCGTCGCCACCGACTGCGTCATTGCCGACATTGGCCTGGCCGACTGGGGCCGCAAGGAAATCCAGATCGCCGAGACCGAAATGCCCGGCCTGATGGCCATCCGCGAAGAGTACGCGGCCCAGCAACCCCTCAAGGGCGCGCGCATCACCGGCTCGCTGCACATGACCATCCAGACGGCGGTGCTGATCGAAACCCTGCAGGCGCTGGGCGCCCAGGTGCGTTGGGCCTCGTGCAACATTTTCTCCACCCAGGACCATGCCGCCGCTGCCATTGCCGCTGCGGGCACCCCGGTGTTTGCCGTCAAGGGCGAGACGCTGACCGACTACTGGGACTACACCCACCGCATCTTCGAATTCGGCCCCCAGGGCAGCGAGGGTGAAGGTCCGAACATGATCCTGGACGACGGCGGCGACGCCACGCTGCTGATGCACCTGGGCAAGCAGGCCGAGCGCAACCCCAGCGTGCTGGCCCATCCGGGCAGCGAGGAAGAGCGCGTCCTGTTTGCCGCCATCAAGGCCAAGCTGGCCGAGGACAGCACCTGGTACAGCCGCAAGAGTGCGCAGATCATCGGCGTGACCGAAGAGACCACCACCGGCGTGCACCGCCTCAAGGAAATGTCGGCCAAGGGCACGCTGATGTTCCGTGCCATCAACGTCAACGACTCGGTCACCAAGAGCAAGTTCGACAACCTCTACGGCTGCCGCGAATCGCTGGTGGACGGCATCAAGCGCGCCACCGACGTGATGATTGCCGGCAAGGTTGCGGTGGTGGCCGGCTACGGTGACGTGGGCAAGGGCTCGGCCCAGGCCCTGCGGGCCTTGTCGGCCCAGGTGTGGGTGACCGAGATCGACCCCATCAACGCGCTGCAGGCGGCGATGGAAGGCTACCGCGTGGTGACCATGGACGACGCTTGCAGCCAGGCCGACATCTTCGTCACCGCCACCGGCAACAAGAACGTGATCACTTACGACCACATGGCGAAGATGAAGGACGAGGCCATCGTCTGCAACATCGGCCACTTTGACAACGAGATCGACGTCGCCGCGCTGGAAGCGAAGTGCCAGTGGGTCGAGATCAAGCCGCAGGTGGACCACGTCATCTTCCCCGATGGCAAGAAAATCATCCTGCTGGCCAAGGGCCGCCTGGTGAACCTGGGCTGTGCCACCGGCCACCCCAGCTTTGTGATGAGTTCTTCGTTTGCCAACCAGACCATCGCCCAGATCGAACTGTTCAGCCACCCCGACGGCTACGACGCCGGCAAGGTGTATGTGCTGCCCAAGCACCTGGACGAAAAGGTGGCGCGCCTGCACCTGAAGAAGGTCGGCGCCAAACTGACCGAGCTGAGCGACGAGCAGGCGGCCTACATCGGGGTGCCGAAGCAGGGCCCGTACAAGCCCGACACGTATCGGTATTGACCCCCCCCGCGCCGCCTGAGGCGCCGCCCCCCCCAGGGGCGGCGCTGGCGGCCCGGCGGAGCCGGTTCCGCGGCGCCCTTGATCTTGTCTGTGGCACTCCATCTTGCGTGCTGACCAACTCCTAGTTGACCGCGGCCTGGCAGCGTCGCGTTCGCAGGCCCAGCGGCTGATTGCCGCGGGTGTGCGCTGGCGGCTGGCGGGTGGCGAGTGGAAGCGGGTCACCAAGAACGGCGAGGAGCTGCGCGAAACCGCAGAGCTGGCGCTGCAGGACACCGCCGAGACCCGGTTCGTCTCGCGCGGCGGTCTGAAGCTCGACGCCGCGCTTACCCACTGCGGCCTCGATGTGACCGGCCTGCGCTGCCTGGACGTGGGACAAAGCAGTGGCGGTTTTACCGATTGCCTGCTGCAGCGCGGCGCGGCGCAGGTGGTGGGTGTGGACGTGGGCCAGGGCCAGTTGCATCCGCGGCTGCGCAGCGATCCGCGGGTGGTCTGCGTCGAACACCTGAACGCGCGCGAGTTGACGGCTCAGCGCTTGCTGGATGCCGGGGGAGATTCGGCCGCTGCGCCGTTCGACCTGATCGTCGGCGACCTGTCCTTCATTTCGCAGACGCTGGTCTGGCCGGCCATCGTGCCGCTGCTCAGGCCCACAGGCCAGTCGTTCGCAGGGCCGTCCCAAGAACGACAGCACCCCCTCGGGGGGCCTGGCTCGGCCAGGGTCGGGGGCCACGGTTTGCTGATGCTGGTCAAGCCGCAGTTCGAACTGCAGCCCGAGCACATCGGCAAAGGAGGGCTGGTCAAGGACGCCGCGAGCTATCCGCTCGTGCAACAACGCATCGCGCAGGCCTGCGACGACAACGGCCTGCGGCTGCGCGATTATTTCGACAGCGCCATCACCGGCGGTGATGGCAACCGGGAGTTTTTTGTATGGGCCTGCCCCTGAGTTTCGAGTTCTTTCCGCCCAAGACGCCCGAGGGCGTGGAGAAGCTGCGCCTGGTGCGGCAAGACCTGTATGCGCTCAAGCCCGAGTTCTGCTCGGTGACCTACGGCGCGGGCGGCTCCACGCAGGACGGTACGTTGCAGACCGTGCAGGCCATTCTGGCCGAAGGCCAGCAGGGCGCCTCGCATTTCACCTGCGTCGGCGCGTCGCGCGAATCGGTGCGCGAAAAGCTGGCGCACTTCAAGGCCATCGGCCTGCGCCGCCTGGTGGCGCTGCGCGGCGACCTGCCCAGCGGCTACGGCAGCATGGGCGAGTTCCGCTACGCGGCCGATCTGGTGGCCTTCATCCGTGCCGAGACGGGCGATCATTTCCACCTGGAAGTGGCTGCCTACCCCGAGATGCATCCCCAGGCCCGTTCGCCCGAGGCCGACCTGCAGGCCTATGTGGCCAAGGTGCAGGCCGGCGCGAGTTCGGCGATCACCCAGTTCTTCTTCAACACCGACGCCTATTTCCGCTTTGTCGACGACGCCCACCAGCGCGGTGCCGACGTGCCGGTGGTGCCCGGCATCATGCCCATCACCAATGCCAGCGGCCTGCTGCGCTTTGCCGACAGTTGCGGCGCCGAGGTGCCACGCTGGATCCGCCTGCGGCTGCAGGCCTACGGCGACGACACCGCGTCGATCAAGGCGTTTGGCCTGGATGTGGTGACCGACCTGTGCGACCAGCTGCGCCATGCCGGGGTGCCCGGTCTGCACTTCTACACCATGAACCAGAGCGCCCCGACGCTGGAGATCGTGCGCCGTTTGGGGGCCTGACCGGTGGCTGGCGGGCGCCTGCCCAGCGCCCGGGTAGGGCGGGCGGGGGGCAGCCGCCGCTCCTGGCGCGCCGTGGAGCGGGCGGCGGTATGGGGGCTGTGTCTGCTCTTGGTGGCTTGTGCCCACCGCGGCGATCCCGGGCTGCCCGTCTGGTCACCGGCTTCCCCGGCGCCTGCCCTGCCACCAGCGTCCGCCGACCCGGTTGCGCTTGCCCGGCCCGGGCCAGCCCCCGCTGCTGCGGCCGCCGAGCCCGCGCTGGCGACACCTGCCGACGCCTCGGCGCCGACCTCTGTTCGGTCCGCGCCCGGTACAGCGGCGCCGACCGCCCTCGAACCGCCGCCCGCCCCGGGCGAGACGGACGGGTCGACGCCGGTGTTCGAGCGCGGCCAGGCCTCGTGGTACGGCGGGCGCTTCCATGGGCGGCGCACCGCCAGCGGCGAGCGCTTTGACCGCCACGGCTTCACCGCCGCCCACCGCACGCTGCCCCTGGGCACCCGCGTGCGGGTGCGCAGCGTGGCCACCGGGCACGAGGTGGTGGTGCGCATCAACGACCGCGGTCCATTCAAGTCCAGCCGCATCATCGACCTGAGCGAAGCCGCCATGAGCGCCCTGGGGGTGCGGCTGCGGGGCGTGACCGCCGTCGAGCTGCTGCCAGAATGAGTTCGTGTTCCAAGGCCCTGCGCCGCAAGGCACCGCAGGCGGCGGGGTGCATCGTCTCCCCGCGCCCCACCTCCTTGGGGTGTGCGGCTTACCCGGGACCGCCCGTTTCGAGCGTCTGCGCCTTGCCGCGGCCACGCCCGAGCACCTTCAGCAGCACGGGCAGGGTGGCCTGCAGAGCGGCTTTGAGGGTGTGCGGCGGGTTGACCACAAACATGCCGCTGGCGGTCAGGCCCGGGCGCTCACCCGGCTCCAGGTCTTTCTGCCCGATGTTCAGCGTGGCATGCAGCCAGGCGCGCTGGGTCTGGTTGCACAGGGTCTTCAGGCGGCGCGGCAGGTCGTGCGCCTCGGCGCGGGGGATGATGGGGTACCAGACGAGGTAGGTGCCCGTCGGAAAGCGCTTGATGCTCTCCTGCATGCAGGCACTGACCTTGGCGTAATCGCTTTTGATCTCGTAACTCGGGTCGATCAGCACCAGGGCGCGCCTGCTGCCGCCGGCCGATGGCGGCGGCGGCAGCAGGGGCTTGAGGCCCTCAAACCCATCTTGCAGCGCCACCGCAATCTGCCGCCCGGCATCGAGTTGTGCGATGTTGGCGGTCAGGGTGCGGCTGTCCGTCGGGTGCAGTTCGAACAGCTTGAGCCGGTCGCGCGATGGCTCGCGCATCAGCGACTGCATCACAAAAGGCGATCCGGGGTAGACCCGCAGGCTGCCGTCGGCGTTGAAGCCGGCAATCAGGTCCAGGTAGTCGTCCAGCGCCGGGGTGGATGCGGCCGGCGCACCGGTCGCCGGGCGCAGGGCGCCCATGAGCTTGACGATGCCGTCCACCGCCTCGCCGCCCTTGTCGGCATAGTCACCGTCCAGCCGGTAGAGGCCGGCGCCCGCGTGGGTGTCGACCAGGGTGATGGCCGGTTCCTTGAGCATCAGGTGTCGCAGGGTGGCAATCAGCGTGGTGTGCTTGAGCACATCCGCGTGGTTGCCGGCGTGGAAGGCGTGGCGGTAACTGAACATCCCGGCATGGTAGCGCCCGCACACCCCCGACGGGGGAAACTTGCCGCGCCCGGGCCGAATTTCGTACAATCGAGGGCTTCGCAGCGATTTCGTGACTCCGCGGCGAAGCGCATTAACCCACCTAAGAGTGTTCCGTCAGAGAACAACCGACCGTGGAAAAGAGTCCGCCAAACCAGCTCGCAAGAGAAAACTCATGACCAAAACGTTCAGCGCCAAACCCGCTGACGTGAAGCACGAGTGGTTTGTGATTGACGCAACCGACAAGGTTCTCGGACGGGTCGCCAGTGAAGTGGCCCTCCGTCTGCGCGGCAAGCACAAGGCCATTTACACGCCTCACGTCGATACCGGTGATTACATCGTCATCATCAACGCAGCCAAGCTGCGCGTGACCGGTACCAAAGAAACCGACAAGATGTACTACCGCCACTCGGGCTACCCGGGCGGTATCTACGCCACCAACTTCCGTGACATGCAGGCCAAGCACCCCGGCCGCGCGCTCGAGAAGGCCGTCAAGGGCATGCTGCCCAAAGGTCCTCTGGGCTACGCCATGATCAAGAAGCTCAAGGTGTACGGCGGTGCAGAGCACCCGCACACCGCCCAACAGCCGCAAGTGCTGGACATCTAAAGGAGCCTTGAGATGATTGGTGAATGGAACAATGGCACCGGCCGTCGCAAATCCAGCGTCGCCCGCGTGTTTCTGAAAAAAGGCAGCGGCAAGATCACGGTCAACGGCAAGGACATCGAACAGTTCTTCGGCCGCCAGACCTCGATCATGATCGCCAAGCAGCCGCTGGTGCTGACCGAGAACGTCGAAACCTTCGACATCCAGGTCAACGTCCACGGCGGCGGCGAATCCGGCCAGGCCGGCGCTGTGCGCCACGGCATCACCCGCGCCCTGATCGACTACGATGCTGCCCTCAAGCCCGCCCTGAGCGCGGCCGGTTTCGTCACCCGCGATGCCCGCGAGGTCGAGCGTAAAAAAGTCGGTCTGCGTTCTGCACGCCGCGCCAAGCAGTTCAGCAAGCGCTGACCATCGCTGGCACACGCCACCGAAACCGCCCGCAAGCTCGCTTCGGGCGGTTTTTCTTTGGGCCTCTGGCAGCCGCGGGCGTGCCGGACGGCTGGAGGGAATTGAATGAAGTTGCGACTGTTGCGCCGTCGCCTGACCGTCAGTGCGCCCCGCATGACGGTGCGCAGCGCCCTGCCGTGGACGCTGCGCTGGCTGGTGGGCGCTGTGCTGTTGGGTTTTTCTGCCGCACTGGCGCTCTGGGCTTTCGAGTTTGGCAAAGAAATCGCCGGCCTGGACCGCCATGCCCGCCAGGAGCTGGCGCAGCTGCGGGTGCAGGTGCAGCAACTGCGCACCCAGCTGGGCGAAGCGCAGTCGGTGGTGAACATCTCCGAGAGCCTGCTCACCGCAGAAAAAGCGGCGCAAGAGCGCTTGCTGCAGCAAATCCGTCAACTGGAGGCGGACAACCAGAGCCTGCGCAGCGATCTGGGCTTTTTTGAGCGCCTGATTCCGGGCTCGGCCGGTGACGCGCTGAGCATCCGCGGCCTGCAGGTGGAGCGCGTGTCCAACGGGCAGCTGCGCTGGCAGGTGTTGATGATCCAGGCGGTCAAGAACGCGCCGGAGTTCAAAGGCTCATTGGAATTGAGCTTTGCGGGCACGCTGGACGGCAGGCCCTGGACGCTCAAGTCGCCGCCGAATCCACAGCCGGTGGTGGTGCGCAGCTACTTGCGGCAGGAAGGGCTGGTCGACGTGCCGCCACAGGTCGTGGTAAAAACCGTGACCGCCAAAATTCTGCAGAGCGGTGCGGTGAAGTCTGTGCACACGGTTCAACTCTAGAGCGCTGTTCGGTGCCGGTGCTGGCCATCAAGCCGATGGTCATGGGCGCCAGGCAACGCGAACACAGCCGTTACAACGGATTGCCGCGCCCGGACGGGCGACGCCGTCGCGGGCCCACTCCCCGCGGTGGTATGCACCGGGCAGAGCCAAGTACCACACCACCCCCCAAGCCGTGACGGAGAAGCCCATGTTCAGCAGCAAGAAACAACCCCCCATCAAAAGCCTCATCGCCCAGGGTACCCGCATCGAAGGTCAGGTCCTGTTCCACGATGGGCTGCGCATTGACGGGGAGGTGGTGGGCGATATCCAGGCGCAACAAGGCCAGCGCAGCCTGCTGGTGGTGAGCGAGGCGGCCAGCGTCACCGGACGCATACAGGCTGACCATGTGATCATCAATGGCACGGTCAAAGGGCCGGTAAAGGCCTTTGAATTGCTCGAACTGCAGCCCAAGGCGCGCATCGAGGGCGACGTGTCGTACAAGGCGCTGGAAATCCACCAGGGCGCCACGATCGCCGGGCAGCTGCAGCTGATGGATGCGGGGGCCGAGGACAAACCCACACTGAAACTGGCGGCAAACAACGCATGATCGCCACGGCGGGCGATTTGCACTAGTATCTTTTCCGTTCCGGGCTTGCTTGTCCGGAGAATTTTTGTTTGAAGGACTTTCTCATGAGCGCCGTAGCCGAATCCGTGCAAACCGACCTCCCCGCTCCGCTGGTGTTCACCGACAGCGCCGCCGCCAAGGTGGCCGAACTGGTGGCAGAAGAGGGCAATCCCGACCTGAAGCTGCGCGTTTTTGTGCAGGGCGGCGGGTGCTCGGGCTTCCAGTATGGCTTCACTTTTGACGAAGCCGTCAATGAGGACGACACCCAGATGAGTAAAAACGGGGTCACCTTGCTCATCGATGCCATGAGCTACCAGTACCTGGTGGGTGCGGAGATTGACTACAAGGAAGACCTCGACGGCGCGCAGTTTGTGATCCGCAACCCGCAGGCCACCAGCACCTGTGGCTGCGGCTCCAGTTTCAGCGTTTGAAGGGTGACGGCAGCGCTGCCGACGGCTTGTACCTCCGTCACGAAGGAAGCGGTCTCTGCCGGCGGGCTTTTGCACCGCTTCAAGGGCACGACTCATCGACGCCCAATGCGTGTCCAGTGAGTGCCCGGCAATAAAAAAAGAGCGCCTGAGCGCTCTTTTTTATTGGCTTGGTAGGGTGGGGACAGGTCTCGTCGCGTGCGCTCACTGAGCGCTGGCCTGTTGCAGCCAGCTGGCAGCGTCGAGCTTCTGGCGCTGCACCTGGGCGACCGCCTCAAAGCGCTGGCGCTGTGAGGCGGCGACCGGAATGGCCTCGCTCTGGCGTGCGATGGTCAACGGGTCGATGTGCACCCCCCGTTCGCGAAATTCGAAGTGCAGATGCGGTCCGGTGGACACACCCGTGGAACCCACCGCGCCAATGCGATCACCCTGACCGACCTTTTGACCCTTGCGCACGTCGATACGGCTCAGGTGGGCATAGAGGGTGGATTGCTGGTTGCGGTGCTGAACTTCGACCACGTTGCCATACCCCCGCTGAACCCCGGCAAAACTGACCACGCCATCGCCCACCGTGCGCACCGGCGTACCGGTGGGCGCGGCATAGTCGACGCCCAAATGGGCTTTGTGTTGTCCCGTGACCGGGTGAAAGCGCATGCCATAGCCGCTGCTGACACGGGTGAACGCCAGCGGCGAGCCCAGGTAATAGCGGCGCGTGCTTTGTCCATCAAATCCGTAGTAAGCGCCTTGGCCGCCCGGCTCCTCGAACCACACCACCTCGTGGGTTCGTCCATCGTTGACGAACTGGGCGCTGAGCACCCGCCCGGCGCGCACGGTTTCGCCGTCGGCCTGCAGGTTTTCATACACCACGCTGAAGCGGTCACCCCGGCGCAGATCGCGGCGGAAATCGATGACGCCCGAGAAGATTTCAGCCAGTTGCATGGCCACGCTGTCGGGCAGATTGGCGGCATCGGTGGCGGCAAAGAGCGAACTGCGGATTTCGCCACTGGCCAGTTGCGAGACGCTGGTCAGGGCGGCCGCTTCCAGGCGGCTGCTCAGCCCCCGCTCGCCGCGCTCGATCACCAGACGCTGGAAAGAAGGGCCGTCGTCGGGGGCCCAACGCGCGGTCAGGCGCAGCAGTTGCTGGTCGCTGCGTGTTTGCACCGCCACCTGCTTGCCGCCACGGCCGCTGAACAGCGAGCGGGCGAGCGGGTCGCTGCGAAGGAAAGCTTGGGCAGCAGGGTCGAGAACACCCAGGCGCTGCAACAGGCCCTGTGCGGTGTCGTCGCTGCGCACGGTGTCGCTGCGGTAGAGCGTCAGGTCGGCGCCGGTGGGCAGGTCGGTGGCGATGAGGGGCGCCAGGGCGACAGACTCCTGCACCGTGGTCACCGGCAGGTCGGCGGCATCGGGTGCCAGGGGGGCGATGCCGAACGCCGTGACCCCGGTGCCCAGCAGCACGGTGCCCACACCGGCCATCACCCGCCGGGGGTGGCGCTGCAGGCTCTGGGCGACGGCTTGAGCCACCAGGTTCACAGTTTGGAGGAATGCATGCATCAAAAACCATCCAGTCGGTGGCGCCGCTTGGGCGACACGAGAAAACAAACATCGCATCAGCGAGGCCACGCGAGGTCACATGAGGACATCGGCAACGCATACAGAGAGATGCCGCTGGCCCCATCTCGCCACCGTCGTTGCTGATGTGTTGACGATCAGCGCCATCAACAGCGATGGCTTTGCAGCCATGGGCGCCGCAGGCGTCGTCACCGTGCTGGCTGCCGCTCTGGTACCCATGGAGCGGGTTCACGCGCGCAAGTTTCACCACACGACAGCGCAATGCCCGGGCGCTGAGACAGCGACAACAGGGTGGCGCTCTAGAATCCGCCCACAACACATCACATTTTAGACTGCCGGGCTCGCCGGACATCTGAAGAAACCCGTATGAACCCCAGCGCACCTGAATCCGAATCCCCCGTGCTGACCGCTGCCACTGTTGAGCCACTGACGGACGGTGTGCGTGAGGCTTTGGCGGTGAGTCTGCGGGGTTGCGACGAGCTGATTCCGCAGGCCGACTGGGTGAAGAAACTCACGCGATCGGAGCAGACCGGCGTGCCGCTGCGCATCAAGCTGGGGCTGGACCCGACGGCGCCGGACATCCACATCGGCCACACGGTGGTGCTCAACAAGATGCGCCAGTTGCAAAACCTGGGGCACCAGGTGATTTTTTTGATCGGGGATTTCACCAGCCTGATCGGCGACCCGTCGGGCCGCAACAGCACCCGCCCACCCCTGACACCGGAGCAGATCAAGGCCAACGCCGAAACCTACTACCGGCAGGCGAGTCTGGTGCTGGACCCGGCCAGGACCGAGATCCGCTACAACAGCGAATGGAGCCTGCCGCTGGGCTCGATGGGCATGATCCAGCTGGCGGCCAGGTACACCGTGGCGCGCATGATGGAGCGCAACGACTTTCACGACCGTTTCAAGGCCGGCACGCCGATCAGCGTGCACGAGTTTCTGTACCCGCTGATGCAGGGTTACGACTCGGTGGCGCTCAAGAGCGACCTGGAGCTCGGCGGCACCGACCAGAAGTTCAACCTGCTGATGGGGCGCCACCTGCAGCAGGAGTATGGCCAGGAGCCGCAGTGCATCCTGACCATGCCGCTGCTCGAAGGCCTGGACGGCGTGGAAAAAATGTCCAAGTCGAAGAACAACTACATCGGCATCACCGAAGAGCCCAACACCATGTTCGCCAAGGTGCTGTCGATCTCGGACACCCTGATGTGGCGCTGGTACACCCTGCTGTCGTTCAAATCGATGGCCGAGATCGAGGCATTGAAGAGAGAGGTGGAGGCCGGGCGCAACCCCAAAGACGCCAAGGTGATGCTGGCCAAGGAGATCACCGCGCGCTTCCACAGTGCGGCAGCGGCCGATGCTGCCGAGCAGGACTTCATCCACCGCAGCAAGGGCGGCATCCCGGACGAGATTCCCGAGCAGTCCCTGGTCGGCGCCCCCATGGGGGTGGCGGCTTTGCTCAAGGCGGCTGGGCTGGCACCTTCTGCCAGCGAGGGCAACCGCCTCATCGATGGCGGTGGCGTGCGCATCGACGGCGGGGTGGTCAGCGACAAGGGCCTGAAACTCGGCCCGGGCGTGTATGTGTTGCAGGTGGGCAAGCGCAAGTTTGTCCGCCTCACGTTGCGCTGAAGCGGCTGGAAGGAACGCGCCATGCCCACCACCGGTTCGTCCCTGCTGGCGGCCCTGACGCCCAAACGGCTGCTGGCGGTGTCGGTGGGGGTTGCCCTGATCACCATCGTGCTCAAGACCCTGGCCTGGTGGCTCACCGGTTCGGTGGGGTTGCTGTCAGACGCCATGGAGTCGGTGGTGAACCTGGCCAGCGCCATGTTTGGCCTGCTGATGGTCACCATCGCCGCCCGGCCGCCCGACGATGACCATCCCTACGGTCACCACAAGGCCGAGTACTTCTCCTCCGGCTTTGAGGGCATCCTCATCATCGTGGCCTCGCTGGGCATTGTGTGGGCAGCGGTGCAGCGTCTGTTCGAGCCGCAACCGCTGGAACAGCTGGGCTGGGGGCTGGCGCTGTCGGTGGCCAGTTCGGCGCTCAACGGCCTGCTGGCGGCGGTCATGTTCCGTGCAGCGCGCGAACACCGGTCCATCGCGCTCGAAGGGGATGCGCGCCACCTGATGACCGATGTCTGGACCTCGGGGGGTGTGGTGCTGGGCTTGGTGTTGGTGCACCTGACCGGCTGGCTCTGGCTCGATGCGGTGATCGCCATCGGGGTGGCGCTGAACATTCTCAAGGAAGGCGCGCACCTGATCTGGCGCTCTTCCCAGGGGCTGATGGACGAGGCGGTGGAGCCCGAGGTACAAGCCGCCATCGACCAGGTGTTGGCCGGCTTTGCCCAGCCGCATGCGGGCGAGGCCGCCATCCGCTTCGACCACATCAGCACACGCCGGGCCGGCCAGCGCCGCTTTGTGGACATGCACATGCACATGCCCGCCGACTGGACGCTGGGGCAGGCGGCGGCGCTGCGCATCCGGGTGGAGCAGGCGCTGATGCAGGCCGTACCCGGTCTGCGCGCCGGCATTGAACTGCTGCCGTTCAATGTGGAAGCGCATTGGCTCGACGAGAAGGACGCCTGAGCATGCTGGCCCTGCTGCAACGGGTGAGCCAGGCCCGGGTGGACATCGCCGGCGAGACGGTCGGCCACATCGGCGTCGGCCTGATGGTGCTGGTGTGTGCCGAACCAGACGATACCGAGACCGTGGCGCAGAAGCTGCTGGCCAAAATCCTGAAATTGCGCGTTTTCTCCGACGAGGCGGGAAAGATGAACCGCAGCGTGCAGGACGTCGGCGGCGGTCTGCTGATCGTCAGCCAGTTCACCCTGGCGGCCGATACCCGCAGCGGCAACCGGCCCGGCTTCACCGGCGCAGCGCCACCGGCCCTGGGCGAGATGCTGTACGACCGTCTGGTGGCGCTGGCGCTCGAACAGCACCCGCAGGTCGCCACCGGGCGTTTCGGCGCCGACATGCAGGTCCACCTGACCAACGATGGCCCGGTCACCATTCCGCTGCGTGTCGGGTCGCCACCCCCTGCTGCAGGGCAAGCGGTCACACCCGGGCGGTGAGCGGCCCCAGCGGCTGCCGGCCACCCGCGGCGACCCTGCTGGGCGCCCGCCCGGCGCCGGATCGAACCGCGCCTCAGCGGTACGGGTTTGGCAACCCCAGCCCGGCGAGGATCTGGATTTCGCGCGCTTCCATCGCCTCGGCATCGGCCTCGCTGGTCTCATGGTCCCAGCCCTGGGCGTGCAGGGTGCCGTGCACCAGCAAATGGGCGTAGTGCGCCGCCAGGGTCTTGCCCTGCTCCTGTGCTTCGCGCGCCACCACCGGCGCGCACAGCACCAGGTCGGCCATCACCACCGGTTCGGTGGCGTAGTCGAAGGTCAGCACATTGGTGGCGTAGTCTTTGCCGCGGTACGCGCGGTTGAGCGCCTGGCCTTCCTCGGCATCCACGATGCGCACGGTGATCTCGGCGTCGGCGTCCAGCGCGTGGCGGATGCAGCGGGTGACGCGGTGGCGCGGCAGCGCGGCGCGGTGGTGGGCGGCGTCTGGCAGGTTGACGAACTGCAGGGACAGGGAAAGCGAGGGCAGGGCCATGGTCGGGGTGGTCAGGCGGCCGGTGGGCGGGCGGTGCGCCGGCTGCGCGTGGCCAGCGGGGGCAGGGCGTCGCTGCTGCGTGCCTCGTAGGCGTCGACGATGCGCGCCACCAGCGGGTGCCGCACCACGTCGGCACTGGTCAGCCGGTTGAAGGCGATGCCGGTCACCCGTTTGAGCACCCGCTCGGCGTCGATCAGGCCCGAGAGCTGGGTCGGCGCCAGGTCGATCTGGCTCACGTCACCGGTCACCACCGCCTTGCTGCCGAAGCCGATGCGGGTGAGAAACATCTTCATCTGCTCGGGCGTGGTGTTTTGTGCCTCGTCAAGGATGACGAAGGCGTGGTTGAGGGTGCGCCCGCGCATGAAGGCCAGCGGCGCGATCTCGATCTGCTGGCGTTCGAAGGCTTTTTGCACCTTGTCAAAGCCCATCAGGTCGTAGAGCGCGTCGTACAGCGGGCGCAGGTACGGGTCTACCTTCTGGCCCAGGTCGCCGGGCAGAAAGCCCAGTTTCTCGCCAGCCTCCACCGCCGGGCGGGTCAGCACGATCTTTTGCACCGCGCTGCGCTCGAGCGCGTCCACCGCGCAGGCCACCGCCAGGTAGGTCTTGCCGGTGCCGGCCGGGCCAATGCCGAACGTGATGTCGTGACTGGCCATGTTCTCCAGGTAGCGCGCCTGGTTGGGCGTGCGCCCGCGCACCTCGCCGCGCCGCGTCTGCATGGCCACGGCGTCGGGGTCGGTCTCGGGCAGGGCGGTGTCGCCCGCCAGCATCAGCTGCACCTGCTCGTCGGGTATCGGCTTCTTCGCCATTTCGTAGAGCGCCTGGATCACCTCCAGCGCCTGCTGGGCTTTGGCCTTGGGGCCTTCGATGCGGAACTGCTCAAAGCGGTGCGCCACCTTGACCTGCAGCGCCGCCTCGATGCTGCGGATGTGGCGGTCCATCGGGCCGCACAGGTGGGTCATGCGGGTGTTGTCGGGCGGTGAGAAGGTGTGGCGGAGGATCAAAACGGATAATCCCGTGCAGTTCAAAGAAAGATCATCAATGATAGGCAAGTTGACCGGCACATTGCTGGAGAAGAACCCGCCCCAGATCGTGATCGACTGCCATGGCGTCGGTTACGAGGTCGATGTGCCCATGAGCACTTTCTACAACCTGCCTGCGGTGGGCGAGCAGGTGTCGCTGCTGACGCATTTTGTGGTGCGCGAGGACGCGCAGCTGCTCTACGGCTTTGGCAGTGCCCCCGAACGCGAGGCCTTCCGCCAGCTCATCCGCATCGCCGGCATCGGTCCACGCACCGCGCTGAGCGTGTTGTCGGGCCTGTCGGTGGCCGAGCTGGCGCAGGCGGTGACGGCGCAAGAGGCCGGCCGCATCATCAAGGTGCCGGGCATCGGCAAAAAAACCGCCGAGCGCCTGCTGCTCGAACTCAAGGGCAAGCTGGGCGCCGACCTGCCACTCGCCGGCGGCGCCGCCGCCGTGGGCGATGCGGCCAGCGACATCCAGCAGGCGCTGATGGCCCTGGGCTACAGCGAAAAAGACGCCGCCGCCGCTCTCAAGGCCCTGCCGGCAGGGGTGGGGGTGAGCGAAGGCATCAAGCTGGCGCTGAAGGCGCTGGCACGGTAGGGGCCTTTCCTTGTGCGCTGTGCTGCAAGCCACGCGGGGTTTCTAGGGGAATTGAAATGCGGACGACCTGTGAGGTTCGGTGTGACCATGTGCCCACCCCGGCCAAGCCTGTTCAAGTAGGGCCACTGACATGACCATCCAGACCGACGATTTCGCCCCCGCGCCGCGGGTGGTGTCTGCTGCCGCCGTCTCACCCAAAGAGGAGGCGATCGAACGCGCCCTGCGCCCCAAGCTGCTGGACGAATACGTGGGCCAGCAGAAGGTGCGCGAACAGTTGGAGATCTTCATCGGCGCCGCCAAAAAACGGGCTGAAGCGCTCGACCATGTGCTGCTGTTTGGCCCGCCCGGGCTGGGCAAGACCACGCTCTCGCACATCATTGCGCAGGAGCTGGGGGTGAACCTGCGCCAGACCAGTGGCCCGGTGCTGGAAAAACCCAAGGATTTGGCGGCCCTGCTGACCAACCTCGAACCCAACGACGTGCTGTTCATCGACGAGATCCACCGCCTCTCGCCAGTGGTCGAAGAAATCCTCTACCCCGCGCTGGAGGACTACCAGATCGACATCATGATCGGTGAGGGGCCGGCGGCGCGCAGCATCAAGCTGGATCTGCAGCCCTTCACCCTGGTGGGCGCGACCACCCGCGCCGGCATGCTGACCAACCCGCTGCGCGACCGCTTCGGCATCGTGGCGCGGCTGGAGTTCTACAGCGCCGAGGAGCTGGCGCGCATCGTTGACCGCAGCGCCGGGCTGCTGAACGCGCCGATGGACGAGGCCGGTGGCTTCGAGATCGCGCGCCGCTCGCGCGGCACACCGCGCATTGCCAACCGCCTGCTGCGCCGCGTGCGCGACTATGCGGATGTCAAAGGCAACGGGCGCATCACCAGCGACATCGCCAACCGGGCTTTGGCGATGCTCGATGTCGATCCGCAGGGCTTCGACCTGATGGACCGCAAACTGCTTGACGCGGTGATCCACCGCTTCGACGGTGGCCCGGTGGGGCTGGACAACATCGCCGCCAGCATTGGCGAAGAGCCGGGCACCATCGAGGACGTGATCGAGCCCTACCTGATCCAGCAGGGCTACCTGCAGCGCACGCCGCGCGGGCGCATTGCCACGCTGGCCGCTTATCGGCACCTGGGCGTGGCGCCACCGAGCCATGGCCAGATGCTGCTCGACACCTGAAAGCCTGAGGCCCGTCGGTCATACCCGGCTCAACGCCCCCAAAGCGCTGCCTGCAGCGGCATCCATGGGCGCTGCAGTCCGCCCGTCAGGCGGTTTGTTCGTCGAGTGTTCCGTCGTACTGCAGGTGGCCGCTGTCGGCCCAGCCGACCAGGCTCAGCCCCTCGGGCGTCCACAGCAGGCGGTTGATGGCGGCGTTGGTCATGCCCCAGCTGCGCGGGGCCTGCAGGTCCAGGCGGGTGGCTGCGCGGTAGAGGATGTCGAGCACACCGCCGTGCACCACCATCAGCACCTGTTGACCCGGGTGTTGACGGGCCAGTTCGTCCACCGTGGCCAACACCCGCGCCTGCAGTTGCAGCAGCGATTCGCCGCCCGGTGGCGCAAATTCGGGCCGGCGCTGGCGCCAGGCGGTGGCTTCAGCGGGGTGGAGGATTTCCAGTTCGGCCCAGGTGAGCCCCTCCAACTGGCCGAAGCAGCGTTCGCGCAAGCCGCGGTGGGTCTGCACCTCAGCGCCGTGCAGCCGCGCCACCGGCTGTGCCGTCTCGCGTGCGCGCGCCAGGTCGCTGGCGTAGACGGCGGCGATGGTCTCGTCGCGCAACGCCTGTGCCAGGCGGCTGGCCTGCCAATGGCCCAGCGGGTTGAGCCCAATATCGGTGTGGCCCTGGATGCGGGTGTCGCGGTTCCAGGCGGTTTCACCATGGCGCACGGCCAGGATGCGGGTGACGTGCACAGAGGCTCCTTGCTGGCCGCTCAATGGGGCGGCTTTCCATGATCGACAGCGCCCGCTCTCGCTGACGGGGAGTGTTGCCGACCGAAATGCCTGGGGTGGCTGGGTGGGTGTTGGGGCTGGGGCTGGAGCCGGAGCCGGTTTCAGCGCGGCAGATCAATATTGATTTGCCGCGGGCCGCTGGGTGGCTGGGGGAAATCGCGCAGGGCGGCGTCGAGCATGGCGCCCCAGAGTTCGGGGCTGCTGGCCCAGCGGCCGTCGTGCCGGGCGCTGGTTTCGTACACCGCCTGGCCGGTGGCCCCGTGGCGGATGACCAGTGTCAGCTGGCGTTCGTAATAGGGCATGTCCAGCCGCATGGACAGGGACGTGCCCCAGTAGCCGTTGCCACCAAACAGGCCGATGCTGGGCCGCAGCCCGGCGCGCGGTTCGTCCCAGGGCGCGCGCGGCAGTTGCAGCGTGCCGGCCGATACCTGCACCGTCCAGGGGGTGGCTTCGCCCGTTGCGGCCACCGTCCAGCCCACGCGGCCCAGGGCGCTGCGGGTCAGGGCTTCCAGCGTGTCTTGGGTACTTGCCGCAGAGCCTTCGAGCTGCGAGGGCAGGCGTTCAAACCGGTAGCGCTGCGGCGCCACCGGCACCGTCGGTGTGCCCGCTTGCGGCCAGCGCGCAAAGCTTTGTACCTGGCTGTCCACCCGGTAGACGCTGGCGCAGCCGGTGAGCAGCACGCCCAGCGCAATCCCGGCTGCGGCCAGGGCGCGGTGCGTCGGTGAGGGTGTGTGGCGCATGCGGTATAGCTCCTGACGTGAGGGCGTTGGTTGCCGGGACGCGGCACCCGGGCGGGCAGCAGCCATCGATTCTCAACCCACGGCAATGGGTATGACGGGGCGCGTGGCGGCGGGGTTCCCGGTGCTGCTCGCGGGTTCGCTGGTGTCGCTGGCGTCATCGTCGTCATGCTGACCCACCGCCACCGGTGCATGCACCGGCTCCTCGTCAAAGGCCAGGTCGCCGTCCTCCACCGGGGCGCCGGTGGTCTGCAGGGTCTGGAAGGGGTAGAGCGAGCGGTCCATCAAATGGCTGGGCACCACATGCTGCAGGGCGTGCAGCATGTTCTCCAGCCGGCCGGGGAACTGCTTGTCCCAGTCGCGCAGCAGGTTGCCGATCTGCTTGCGCTGCAGGTTTTCCTGGCTGCCGCACAGCGTGCAGGGGATGATGGGGAACTGGCGGTACTCGGCCCAGCGGATCAGGTCTTTCTCGGGCACATAGGCCAGCGGGCGGATGACCATGAACTCCCCGTTGTCGCTGACCAGCTTGGCCGGCATGCCCTTGAGCTTGCCGCCGAAGAACATGTTCAGGAACAGGGTCTGCAGCATGTCGTCGCGGTGGTGGCCGAGCGCGATCTTGGTGCAGCCCAGCTCGCGCGCGACGCGGTAGAGGATGCCGCGGCGCAGGCGCGAGCACAGGCTGCACATGGTCTTGCCCGGCTCGATCTTCTCCTTGACGATGGAATAGGTGTCCTGCGTCTCGATGTGGAACTTGACACCCAGTTCGGAGAGGTAGGCCGGCAGGATGTGGGCCGGGAAACCGGGCTGCTTCTGGTCGAGGTTGACCGCGATCAGCTCGAAATTCACCGGCGCGCGCGCCTGCAGCTTCATCAGGATGTCGAGCAGGCCGTAGCTGTCCTTGCCGCCCGAGAGGCAGACCATCACCCGGTCGCCCTCCTCGATCATGTTGAAGTCCACGATCGCACGGCCGACCTCGCGGCACAGGCGCTTTTCCAGCTTCTTGTTTTCGAAAGCGCGTTTTTCAGGGGTCATGTCATTTCTCGGTCGGTCGGGAGCGCCTCGGCGCGAAGTGTCTGTTCCAGCGAACGCCGCGGAACGGGCTTGGCCCGGCCGCAGGTGTTGTCCCCCTGGGGGGAAGCCGCGCAACGGCGCAGGGGGGTCATCTCCATTCGGGCAGGATGCGTTGCATGAAGGCGCCGAACATCGGCACGGTGAAGGCGGTGTCGCCGTGGCTGGGGCTCCACACCATGCCTTTGTGGATCAGGGTGCTGCGCGTGGGCGCCAGCGATGAGACCTTCTCGCCCAGCACGTCGGCAATGTCGCCGGAGCGGTGCGGGCCCTCGCCCAGCTCGGCCATGGCGCGCAGGTATTTTTTCTCTTTCGGGGTGCAGCGGTCAAAACGCACGCGGAAGAAACCCTCGTCGAGTGCGGCGATGGCCGTCACGTTGCCCTTCATCACGTCGGCCAGGGTGATGGGGCTCGCGTCGGCCGCCAGCCAGGTGTGGCTGCCCCAGGCCTGCAGGAAGTACGCATAGCCCTGGGTCAGGCGCAGCAGCTCGGCCAGCGCCTCGGGCGTGATGGCCACACCCTCGTCGGCCAGCGGCTTGACCAGCGCCTGCGTGGCCGCTTCGGCCTGCAGCGGGCCGATGAAGGGGAAGTCGAACAGGCGCTCGGCGTACGACTTGGCGTCGCCCATCTGGCCGCGCAGCTGCGGCAGGCCGGCGCCCACCAGCACCACCGGCAGGCGGCGCTGTTCGGTGCGGTGCAGGGCGGTGATGAGGGCCGACAGTTGCGCCTCGGGCACGTATTGCAGTTCGTCGATGAACAGGGCCAGCGCGGTGCCCGCCGCCTGGGCGGCCAGACCGGCCTGCTCCATCAGCGCCTGCAGGTCGTGCTCCAGGTCGCCGTTGTCGGCCAGGCCGGGCTCGGGCTCGTGGTCGATGCCGACCTCGATGTCGTGGTAGGTCACCTTCAGGCCCTTGGCGAAACCGGCCAGCGCGCGCAGGCCGCGAATGGCCAGGGCCTTGGCGCTTTCCAGCTGCGACAGCCGCAGCAGGGCCTGGCGCAGTTGCGGCGCCAGCAGGGCGGGCAGGGAACGGCCCTCGGGCGCCTCGATGCGGATGGTGTGGATGCCCGCGCCCTCGGCGGCATCGCGCATGCGGTCCAGCAGCACCGTCTTGCCCACGCCGCGCAGGCCCACCAGCATCACGCTCTTGGCCGGGCGGCCGATGCGCGCGCGCTCGATGGCCACGTGCACCGATTCCAGCAGCGCGTCACGCCCGGCCAGTTCCGGCGGCGGCGTGCCGGCGCCGGGCGCAAAGGGGTTGCGGATGGGGTTCATGCCCCGGATTGTACTGAAGTTATAAAAGTTATTTGAAATGAATAACTTTCCAAAAACCGCTTGATGCGCGCCTCAGCGCGGCGCAGGCGTGATCACCAGACCCCGCTTTCCATCCGTATCGCGACTTCGCAGTCGTCAAAAATTTCCAGCTTGGCGATCTTCACCCGCACGCCCACCACGCCAGGCAGCTGCATCAGCCGCCGGGTGAGTTTGCCGATCAGGCTCTCCAGCAGGTTCACATGCTCGGCGGTGCATTCATCGATGATGATTTGCCGCACCTTGCGGTAGTCGAGCACATGGCTGATGTCGTCGTCATGCGGCAGCAGCGGCTGCGGGCCCTGGTTGAGCTCGGCGTCGACCTGGATCGGTTGCGGCGAGGTCTTCTCGTGGTCGAGGATGCCCAGGTTGGCGTTGAAACGCAGCCCGGTCAGGGTGAGGATCTGGGTGCCCGAGTGGGTGGGCATGTTCGTGGCCATGGCGGGGCGCTCACATCAGGGAAAAGTCGCGCGCAAAGCGCATCAGGTGCTGGCCGCCGTCTACCAGCAGGGTGGTGCCGGTGATCGACCGGTTGGCCAGTGCAAAGGCCACGGTGGCGGCCACATCCTGCGGGGTGGACGAACGGCCCAGCGGCGACTGCTGGTGCAGCGCCTGGAATTTGTCATCGCTCAGCAGGTGGCTGGTCAGCGTCAGGCCCGGGGCCACGCCCACCACCCGCACCCGCGGCGCCAGCGCCAGCGCCAGCATGGTGTTGGCGGCTTCCAGCGCCGCCTTGGACAGGGTGTAGCTGAAAAAGTCCGGGTTCTGGTTCCACAGTTTCTGGTCCAGCAGGTTCACCACCGCGCCGTCGCGTCCGTCACCGGCGGCCAGCAGGTGGGCGTGCAGCGCCTGGGCCAGCAGCACGGGCGCACCGGTGTTGCTGCGCAGGTGCTGCTCCAGGGTGGCGAAGCTGAAGCTGGCCGCGTCGTCAAATTCGAACAGCGAAGCGCTGTTGACCACCGCGTCCACCCGGCCGGCCCGCGCCGCCACAGCGGGCAGCAGGCCGCGCACATCGGCTTCCTGCGCCAGGTCGGCATAGATGGTGAAGGCACTGCCCGGCCGGCCGGTGAGGGCGTCGCAGTCGGCCGCGGTCTGCTGCGCCTCATGGGCCGACTGGCGGTGGTGCACCGCTACATTCCAGCCCGCGCGCGCCAGCGTGAGCGCGATCTCGCGGCCCAGGCGTTTGCCCGCGCCGGTGACCAGCGCGGTGGGGTGAGGGGAGGAGGCGCAAGACATGGCGGACCACCGATGAAGGACAATGGCTCGGGTGAAAACCGAGATCTGTGATGAGCCTGAGAGTTTAACGAGCGCCCTGCTGCAGCACCTGCGCGAAGCCATTGGTGCGGCCGGTGGCTGGCTGCCCTTTGACCGCTTCATGGCCATGGCCCTGTACCAGCCCGGGCTGGGCTATTACGCCAACAGCAGCCCGAAGTTTGGCCTGCTGCCGGGCGGCGTGGCCGGGCAGGGCAGCGACTTTGTGACCGCGCCCGAGCTGAGCCCGCTGTTCGGCGCCACGCTAGCGCGCCAGGTGGCGCAGGCGCTGGCCGCCACGGGTACCGACGAGGTGTGGGAATTTGGCGCCGGTACCGGCGCGCTGGCGCTGCAGCTGATTGATGCGCTGGATGCCATGGGCCAGGCGCCGCGGCGTTACACCATCGTCGACCTGTCGGGCAGTCTGCGCCGGCGCCAGCAGGCCACGCTCGCCCGGCATGCCGGCCGCGTGGTGTGGGTCGACCAGTTGCCCGATGCCTTCGTGGGCGTGGTGGTGGGCAATGAAGTGCTGGACGCCATGCCGGTGCAGCTGCTGCGCCGCGCCGGTGGTCAGTCGGACGGTGTCTGGCACGAGCGCGGGGTGGCGATGGACGCCGGCGGCGCACTCGCCTGGGCCGATCGGCCCACCGCGCTGCGCCCGCCGGTGGAGATCGACGGCCCGCACGACTACCTGACCGAGATCCACCCGCAGGCCGAAGCCTTCGTCCGCACCCTGGCCGAGCGGCTGCGGCGTGGCGCGGCCTTTTTCATCGACTACGGCTTTCCCGAGGCCGAGTACTACCACCCGCAGCGCCACATGGGCACCCTGATCTGCCACCGCGCGCACCGCAGCGACGACAACCCGCTGCTGGACGTGGGCCTCAAGGACATCACCGCCCATGTGAACTTCACCGGCATCGCGCTGGCCGCGCAAGACGCGGGCATGGCGGTGCTGGGCTACACCAGTCAGGGGCGTTTTCTCATCAACTGCGGCCTGCTGGACGTGGCCCGGGACGCCGGACCCCAGGCCAACGCCATGCTCGGCAAGCTGGTCAACGAGCACGAGATGGGCGAGCTGTTCAAGGTGATCGGGCTGGCCGCTGCGGGCAGCGAGGCGGGTTGGGACCCGATCGGGTTTGCCGCCGGTGATCGCACCCATAGACTATGAACCCCCCCCGCCACGCTCCGCGTGACCCCCTCCAGGGGGCGGCCCCTGCGGCCCGGCACGACCCTGTCGACAGGCGGTTCCGAGGCACCACGGGGGCCAGCCCTGCTGTGCTGCAACCATACGGGGTGCGAGATTGATCCGCTGGATGATCGTCATCTTTTTGGCTCTGCTGCTGATCAGCTGGTTTTCGCCGCTGCTCACCAAGCTGGGCTTTGGCCGCCTGCCGGGCGATCTGCGCTTCCGCCTGTTCGGGCGCGAGTGGTTTTTGCCCTTCACCACCACCATCCTGCTGAGCCTGGTGGCCAGCCTGATCAGCCAGTTGATCTGAGGCGTGGGCTTGATACCCCTTGGGGTTTCTTGAAATGGCGGCCGGCCCCTCCATTTGAAGACCATTCCGGAGCCCTGCCATGTCCACCGAACCCCTGCACGTCGTCTGCCCCCACTGCCACACCACCAACCGGGTGGCCCCCGCCGCCCTGGCCAGCGCGCCCGATTGCGGCAAGTGCCACCGCCCACTGTTCACCGGCCACCCGCTGGCGTTGGACGACGAGGCCGCGTTCGACAAGCACATCGCCCGCTCGCAGCTGCCGGTGCTGGTGGATTTTTGGGCCCCCTGGTGCGGCCCCTGCCGTGCCATGGCGCCGCAGTTCGAGGCCGCCGCGCAGCAGCTGGAGCCGCAGGTGCGGCTGGCCAAGGTCAACACCGAGGCCGTGCAAGGTCTGGCCGCGCGCTACAACATCCGCAGCATTCCGACGCTGGCGCTGTTTGTGAACGGCCGCGAGGTGGCGCGCCAGCCCGGTGCCATGGGCGCGGCCGACATCGTGCGCTGGCTGCGTTCGCAACGCTTCTGATGGCTGTTTCGGGCCCCATGCCGGGTTCGTCACCGAGTGACCGGCTCGCTACCATCGCGCCCCATGCCCGCCGCCCCCGCCACCCCGCCTTTTCCCCGCCTGCTCGCCGACGTCGGCGGCACCCACGCCCGCTTTGCCTGGCAGGCTGCGCCCGGTGAGCCCATCACCCACGTGCGGGTGCTGGCCTGCGCCGATTTCCCCACACTGCAGGCGGCCCTGCACACCTACCTGGGCGGCCTCGGTCAGGACCGGCCGCAGGCCGCTGCCATGGCCATCGCCGGTCCCATCACGGGTGACGCGGTGCGCATGACCAACCACCCCTGGGCCTTTGCCCGGGCGGTGGTCCAGGCCGAGTTCGGCCTGCAAACGCTGCGGTTGCTCAACGACTTCACCGCGCTGGCGCTGGCCCTGCCGGTGCTGCCGGCGGGGGACCTGCGCCAGGTCGGCGGCGGCGCGCCGCAGCCCGACGCGGCCATCGCGGTGCTGGGGCCGGGTACAGGGCTGGGCGTTTCGGGCCTGCTGCCCGACCGGCGCGGCGGCTGGCTGCCGATCGAGGGTGAGGGCGGCCATGTCACGCTGCCTGCCGTCAGCCCGCGCGAGCGCCTGCTCATGGACGGGCTGATCCGCCGCTACGGCAGCGCATCGGCCGAACGGCTGCTGTGCGGGCAGGGTTTGGTGGACGCCTGCGCCATCTTGTGCGAGGCCGATGGCGTGCCCGGCGCGGCCTTGCCCAGTGCCGCTGCTGTCACTGCGGCGGGCATGGCCGGCGAGCATCCGCAGGCCACCGAAGCCTTGACCCATTTCTGTGCTCTGCTCGGGTCGGTGGCGGGCAACCTGGCCCTCACCCTGGGTGCGCGCGGCGGTGTCTACATCGGCGGCGGCATCGTGCCCCGGCTGGGCGACTGGTTGGAGCGCTCGCCCTTTCGCCAGCGCTTCGAAGCCAAAGGCCGCTTCAGCGCCTACCTGCAAGCCATCCCGGTCTGGGTCATCACCGCCGCCCAATCCCCGGCACTGCTGGGGGCCGCCCGCGCCCTCGATGCCGCGGCCTGATCTGCGGCCTGATCTGCGGCCTGATGCCGGGCGCGCCGCTCTGCCGGGGTGGCGGCGCGAGCAGCAGGCCGTGACGACCGTGGTCAGAAAGCGTAGTTGTAGTTCACCCGCAGAACGGTCTGGCCGTGGGTGACGGTTCCTGCCATGCCGGGGCCAAACATGTTCGGGTTGGTGCTGGTCACCTTGGGGGCAAAAGCAACCGACCCGGCCACCGAGTGACCGCCTCCGATGGTCCAGCCCAGCCCCAGGGTGTAGTGGGTTTTGACGGTGGCGGGGAACAAGGGGTTGAGCGTGCCATCCGGGACCGGATTGCTGGCGTGGTTGATGCCAAAGCGCAGCGCCAGGCCCGGTCGCAGGGTGTACTGAGCGCCCAGCAGGTAAACCGTCTGGTTCTGCCAGTTTTGGGGCAGTCCCATTTCCATGCCGTTGACGGCCAGGCGGAAGGTCCTCATGCTGTTTTTCCAGCCCAGGTGCTTAATGTCCGCCGCCAGCAACCAGCTCGGCGATGCTTGCCAGGCGACACCGACGCCATAGGTCTCGGGCCATTGGAAATCGATCACTTTGAAGTTGGCGGGCATGAAGTTGAAAGTCCCGCTGCCCTGCAGATCGTCGATGTTGGTTTTGCTGTGGTAGCTCGCGCCCACCGAGACGGTGTCGGAGAGCTTGTAGTGCGCGCCCAGCTTGAAGGCCCAGCCGTTGCCGCTGGCCTCACCGGTGAAGTCGTTGTTGTCGCTGAAGCTGACGTAGTTGACACCGTCGGGCGACATCTGCGCGTCCATGCTGGCCCAGACGTAATCGAGCTGCCCGCCCACGGTCAGGCGCGGGTTGACGTTGTAGGCCAGCGGAAACATCAGACGACCGAACCCGACTTCTGAGCGGAAGGGCAGGTTGGGATTGCCCGAGAGTGCGCTGCCGTATTCCGTGCCCATGCCGCCCTGGGCCAGCATGCCCACGCCGTAGGTGAACGACCCCGACTTGCGGATGTACGACGCCGACGGCATCCAGTACTCGTCACCACCGGAGTTGGCGGTGCTGCCAAACGGGGTGATGGTCTTGACATCGGGCATCAGCAGCGTCATGCCCACACCGATGTTCTGTCCCTCTTGGCGCAGGCCCAGCGTGGCCGGGTTGTTCATCAGCGCCGAGTTGCCGTTGTCGTAGGCCATCGATGCGCCCCCCATGCCGCCCGCCTGGGCGCCGTAGGCTTCCAGGTTCATGCCGTTGGTGGCGGCTGCGGGCAGCGACAGGGTGCCCATCAGGGCGGTTATCAGAGCGGTCCAGTAGGGTCGTTGGGCGATGGGCATGGCGTGTCTCCTCGGTTTTGTGTCGGTGCAGGGGCATCGGGTTGGTGGGATCACCATGATTACCGGTATGGGTATCTATTGAGGAGACGGGAAGCTGCGGGTTGACGGAGTTTTGCAAAACGGGTAGGGGTACCCGTTTTGCACACCGGCGCGCTCCATGTTCGGCGCATCAACCGCGCGCAGGTGCCCAGCCCGGCGGCATTCAAGACGCCATGTCGCTGCGGCCCTGTCGGGTCAGTGGGTCGCCGGCAGGTCCAGCGCGGCGGCCAATGCCACGGCGCGGGCGCTGTGGATGGCCTGGGCGATGCGTGGGCCCAGGCTGGCGCGGGCAGCGGCCGGGGCATCGGGCGGCAGCGCGGCTTCAAATTGCGCGCTCGCCTGGGCGGCAATCGGCTCGGTGTCCACAGCCTGCACCGCGCCGAGGGCGCGCAGCAGGCGTTCGCGCTGGGGGTAGGCCGAGGCTTCGAAGCCCAAGCGTCCGCGGGCGTCGCATTCGCAAGCCAGCAGCACATCGGAAAAGCGCTCCGGCCGGCGCAGGGCGTCGCAACGCTCCAGCAGGCGCAGCACCGCCGCGGCGCCGAAATGGCCGCTGCCGTGGACATGGCCGTGCTCGCGTGCCACCACCTCGGCCAGTTCACGGCAGTCGCGCGGCACACGCCAGCGCTCGCACACCCCCTTGAGCAGGCGGACGCTGCGCTCTTCGTGCCCGATGTGGCGCGGCAGCACATCGGCCGGGGTGGTGCCTTTGCCCAGGTCGTGGCACAGGCAGGCAAAGCGCACCGGCAGACGGGCGCCCAGGCGGGCGCTCATGTCCAGCACCATCATCACGTGCACGCCGGTGTCCACCTCGGGGTGGTAGTCGGCCCGCTGGGGCACGCCCCACAGGCGATCCACCTCGGGCAGCAGGCGAGCCAGCGCCCCACAGGTGCGCAGCACCTCGAACATGCGGCTGGGTCGCTGCTCCATCAGCCCGCGCGCGAGTTCCTGCCACACCCGCTCGGGCACCAGATGGTCGACCTCGCCGTGCTCGACCATCTGCGCCATCAGCGCCTGCGTCTCGGGGGCGACGGTGAAGTCGGGGAAGCGCGCCGCGAAACGCGCCAGGCGCAGGATACGCACCGGGTCTTCGGCAAAGGCGCTGGTCACGTGGCGCAGCACGCGGTTGTGCAGGTCGCGCTGGCCGCCGTAGGGGTCGATCACCGGCGCGTGGGGCAATGCGTCGGCCGCGGCCTGGGCCACCGCCATGGCGTTGATGGTCAGGTCGCGGCGGGCCAGATCGTCTTCCAGCGTGACGCCGGGGTCGGTGTGGAAACTGAAGCCGTGGTAGCCGGGCGCGGTTTTGCGCTCGGTGCGCGCCAGTGCATATTCCTCTCGCGTACGGGGGTGCAAAAAGACCGGAAAGTCCTTGCCCACCGGCAGGAAGCCCTGCGCGGCCATGGCCTCGGGCGTGGCACCGACCACCACCCAGTCGCGGTCGACATGGGTGGCAGCGTTGGTGTCGCGGGCGAGCAGGGCGTCACGCACCGCGCCGCCCACCAGATAGATGTCCATCCGCTGAGTGTAGGGCGTGCAAACCCGCGCAACGGCACAGCCGCGAAACAGCGCCGACAGGCGATGGAGCGCACGGGGGCCCGATCCGGCGTCGGGCCGCCCCAAGGCGAATCAGCCCCCGGAACCGGCAAGGACCGGTTCCCTTCCCGGTCCTGGGGCTGAGGACCGCGGCTCACGGCCTGCCTGCGCAGGCCGGGACGGGACGAAGAGGCATCGACTCTGGCGATGCCGCGGCCTGCAAGGCGCGACCCGCGTCAGCGGCGGAGCGTGGGGGCCATTACCCCGCCCGGTACGGCTCGTCGAAGGCGATGAAGTCGTGTTCGGCCAGCGCGTCGGCGGTCCAGGTCTGCATGGCCGCCAGGCTGTGCACCCGGTCCACATAGGCGGCCACCACCGGGCTGACGGGCAGCGCATAGGTGCGGATGCGGGAGCAGACCGGAGCGTAGTAGGCGTCGGCAATGCCGAAGTCGCCGAACAGCATGGGGCCACCATGGGCGGCCAGCAGCTCGGTCCAGAGGGCTTCGATGCGGGCCAGATCGGCGCGCACGCCGGCCTGGTCGCGCCAGACGATGCGTCCCACCTCGGGCAGCGCAGCCTCGATGTTCATCGGGCAGTGGCTGCGCAGGGCGGTGAAGCCGCTGTGCATTTCGGCGCAGACGCTGCGGGCCCGGGCGCGGGCCCGGGCATCGGCCGGCCAGAGCTGCTTTTCGGGGAAGCGCTCGGCCAGGTATTCGGCAATGGCCAGCGTGTCCCAAACGGCAAAACCGTCGTCCACCAGCACGGGCACCTTGCCCACCGGGCTGATGCGGCCCATCGTGGTCTTGAAGGCCGAGCTGGCGCCGAAAGAATCGAAGCGGACCATCACCTCCCGGAAGGGGATGCCGGCCTGGCTGAGCAGCAGCCAGGAACGCAGCGACCAGGACGAGTAGTTTTTGTTGCCGATGTAGAGCTCAAGTGCCATGGGGCCTCCGTCAGTGGGAAGGCTCCATGCTACGGGCAACCGGCGGCGGCATGGAGGCCGAGGCGGCGGCCCCGGGATGCGGGCCGCACCCGGCCATCCGGCGCATGGGCCTCAGGCGTACTTTTCGAGGATGCGGGCCGAACGTTCGACCTCGCGCATCGGATCGCCCTCGCTGTCGCTGACCGCCTCCATGACCGAGCAGGCCATCATGCGGTAGAAGGCCTTGTCCATGGCCTTGCGCGCGGCCGACATCTGCTGCGCCACGTCCTCGCAGGAGCGGCCGTTTTCAACCATGTCGATCAGTCCGCGCACCTGCCCCTCGATGCGTTTGAGGCGGTTGATCACGTCGCGCTGGTGCTCCGAGCGGTAGATCGACTTCGGCGTCGGGGTGCTGCTTTCTGCGGCGGCGGCGGAACGGGTTTTGGTGGCGGACATGGCAGCTTCCGTTGGAGGGTGGACACCGCAGTTTGCCAAAAATCTGCCGTGTGTCGCCGATGGTGATCCCGTAGACGTCCCTTTTGGCCTGTTTTTGTACCCTACCCTCTAGGGTAGTCACCGATGACGAAGCGGGATCGTGCTCGTTATGGTCGGGGTGTGTGCCGGGCTTTTGACGGTTGTCAAAAGCTGCCTGGCCCGAAACCCATACCCCATCGACGAGGAGTCACCATGAACGTCATCCAACGCATTTCACTGGGCCTGGCCATGGCGGCCACCCTGGTGCTCACCACCGGTTGCGGCACCATTTCCACTATCGGCAAGCTCGAAGACGGAGCGGGCGCGGAAGCCTCGCGCATGTGGGACCGGTGGATCGAGGGCAACGGTGACATCGCCATCGCCACCACCTGGGAAGCCCGGGTCAAGGACGGCGTGAGCCCGAAAGAGGTGGAAGAAATCTTCAAGCTGGTGGCGGTGGAGCGCAACATGCGCGACGTTGGCACCCTGCCACTGTCCAAGGAGCTGGAGGCGCGTTCCGGGAAAAAGGAAAAGCTGCTGACGGTCTATTCGTTCTGCAGCCCGGGCACCGCCCGCAAGATGGTGGACTTCAGCCCGCACATGGCCGCCTACCTGCCCTGCCGCATCAGCATGGTCGAGAAGGACGACGGCAGCATCTGGCTCTACACCCTGAACATGGACATGATGGTCAAGATGGGCCGCAAACTGCCATCGCCGCTGAAAGAAGAGGCGCAGGCCGTGCGCGACACCATCTGGGAGATGATGCAGCGCGGTTCCAAGGGCGAGTTCTGACCGCCGCGCGACCGTGGCAGCCAGGCTGCCGCGGCGCCCCACCTTTCATCTGAGACGACGTCTCCTTCGGCCACCGGGTTGTCGCGATCCGGTGGCGTTTTTTTGTTCGGGATCAGCGTCGTGGGTCGCGGGCGCTGCCGCGCAGGGCCAGCAAGCGGCTGCGCGCGCCGCGCTGGCCGAGGTAGCCGGGCGCCACCGCCCGCACCGAAGCCGGCGTGATGCCCAGTGCCGCCAGGCCCGGGTGGGCGCCGGTGGACACGTTGTCCACCCGCATGGCGTCCAGGTTGTCGCGGCTCATCAGCGGCTCGCCGGGGGCCAGCTCCATCAGCAGCGCCTGCAGCCGGCCCAGCGCCATGGGCAAAGGCAGCACGGGGCGCTCGCGGCTGCCGTGCCGCCCGGCCAGGCGCACCAGCTCGGCCAGTGTCAGCACCTCGGGGCCGGCGCAGTCGTAGGTCTGGCCCACGGTTGCGGGGTCTTGCAGGCAGCGCAGCACGGCCAGGGCCACGTCTTCTACCCACACCGGCTGAAAGCGCGCACCCGCGCCGGCCAGCGGCATCACCGGAAACAGCGCCTGCAGCTGGGCGAACAGGTTGAGGAAACGGTCGCCGTTGCCAAAGATCACGCTCGGCCGCAACACCGTCAGGTCCAGGCCCGCCGATCGCAACAGCGCCTCGCCACGGGCCTTGCTGCGCTGGTAGCGCGACGGCCCGTCGTCGGCCACCCCCAGCGCGCTGATGTGCACCAGCCGGCGCACCCCGCTGTGGACGCAGGCGGCGGCGATCTTGCGTGGCAGCTCGACATGGGTGCGCTCGAAAGCCGCTTCGCTGCCGTGCAGGATGGCCACCAGGTTGACCACCGCGTCGTGGCCGGGCAGCAGGCGCGCCAAGGCGGCCGGGTCGTGCACGTCGGCCTCGACCACGGTCAGCCGTGGCAGGTGTTGCACGGCGGCGGCGTTCGTTGCGCGCCGCGTGGGCACGGTCAGTGTCCAGCCGGCGCGGTGCAGCTTCTCGCACACGTGGCGGCCGACAAAGCCGGTGCCGCCGAAAATCAGGGCGTGGGGCATGGGGGCGGGTTCCTCAGGGCAAATCGTTGTTCACGGGGGTGGCCTCGGTGCGCGGGCCCACCGTGCCCAGCCGCGCACGCAGCGACTGGGGCTGCCCGCTGATCAGCGCGGCATACACGGTGGTGTTGGCCAGCACCTTCTTGACGTAGTCGCGCGTCTCTTCAAACGGGATGTTTTCCGCCCAAATCTCGCCCGCCAGCACCGGGCCGTTGCGCCAGGCACGCGGTCGGCTGGGGCCGGCGTTGTAGGCCGCAGCGGCCATCGGCAGCGAACCCTCGAAATCGTCGAGGGCGAGTTTGAGGTAGGCGGTGCCGATGGCGATGTTGGTCTCGTGATCGGTGATGTGGTGCGGCTTGAAACCGGTCATGCCGATTTTGCGCGCCGTCCAGCGCGCGGTGGCCGGCATCACCTGCATCAGGCCCGATGCGCCGACGTGCGAGCGGGCATCGGTGATGAAGCGGCTTTCCTGCCGGATCAGCCCGTACACATAGGCCGCATCCAGCCCGATGGTCTGTGTGCGCTGCAGCACCGCGTCGCGGTAGGGCAGCGGGTAGCGCTGGGCAAAGTCGTGCACCGCACGGGTGCGGTCGCTGCTGTGGATGCAGCGGTCCCAGAGTTGACGCTCACAGGCCAGTGCGGCAGCGGCCAGCAGCTCGCGGTCGCTCATGCCGCCGGGGGTGTGCAGGGCCACGGTGTAGTTCCACTCGCGCACGCCTTCGCTGCGCAGGCCCAGGGCGATGGCGGCCAGCGCACGCTGCAGCCCCGGGTTTTGCCGCGCGGCCTGCTGTTCGGCGTCGGTTGGCGCGGCAGGGGCCGGGGGTGGAGCCACGGGTCGGCCCAGGGCCTCCAGGGCCAGCTGGCCATAAAAGTCATCGGGCCGGGCCACCGACTCGTACAGCGCGCGCGCCTGCGCAACGGCGGCGGTCGCGTCGGGCTG